>VAPA010528734.1_pt1 | contig 112229 bp, 143 predicted proteins | sample 3395041 | NCBI WGS metagenome assembly VAPA01 (sample SAMN08290432, study PRJNA428436) | hydrothermal vent metagenome | isolation source: Deep-sea hydrothermal vent chimney | place: Indian Ocean: Southwest Indian Ridge | depth 1973 m m
ACCAACACCTCTTAATTTAAGAAAGGTTCCAGCGCTTACTGAAGATTGAGTAATCTCAAATTCATCACCTACCCAAAATGGATAGTTAGATTTAAAGCTAACTGATATATTATATTGATAATCCTTAAAATGTCCACGTGCTAGTTGAGAGATTGAGCTAGTTCCATTATAATTAACTAATAAATATCTTCTTCTTTCAATCTCATAAGTTAAGCTAGATCCATTAGCTCTAGCAATATTAGCTGTTAAAGTTAAAGATGTATCACTTTCTACTGATTTAATGATATATCTAGTCTTAGGTCCAGGAGTTGGATCATCTTGTACTGTGAATTCAACTCCAGGTTTAGCATAACTCAACCAATATGTGCTAGAGCCTGTTATAGTAGCACTTCCATTAGTAACTGATACAGATCCTTCAGTATAATAATATCTATGTCCAGCCATCTCAAATTTAAGCGCTTTAATGCTTCGTTGTCCTACAAGCCACTCAGCAGAATAATGTTGTGCTAGATCAATCCAGCGCTTAAACTCATCCAATTTCTTCATAGCATCTTTATGAGATGTTCCATGAAGAGCAAAGTTTAGAGAAAAATTCCAATCATCAAAAATATCTCCCAGTGAATAGCTTCCTGGCCTTCCAGCAATTGATACGTGTCTTTGTCTTACAGGTGGGAATAATAATTCTGATGGATAGGCTGTTAATTCCAAAGCCAGTGTTCGTAAATCCTTATTCTCTATTCTTACTGATACAGGTGCATTTATCGGAACTGCATATGGCATAATTAAACTTCCTATCATGTTTAATACTGCCTACGTTGGATTGTAAGCAGCTTAAATCTAATCTAAAGGATATTACCTACAGATAGCACAAATTATAGCTTAGAATGGACATGAGACGTTATCAAAATCTCTTCTTCCCTAATTCTAGCACATCATTTTTCATCTGAAACTCATAAGAAGCGCTACATTTTGTACATGAAAGATAACAATTTATATAACGAACAATATCATAATCAGTAATTTCATGCTGGATTTTACCATCAACTATTTCTCGATATATTCTAAGTTCTCCCAAAAGAACCCATCGTAATGAACTACTACATTCCAAACATTCCATTATTATGATTACCTCAAAATAAAGTTAATTGTTGAACTAAATCTGGTTTATTAAATTCTTTCTTACCAATATATCTTTGATTATTACGAACAGTTTCTAATCTGAAACCATCTGATGTGAGATATCTTCTAATTATCTGTATTTCATTTGATGTAACTTCCCTATGGCAGCAGGGACAAAGTACTGCGATATTATATGCTTGATTACTTCCATTATCTGCTCTAGGAATTATATGATGTTTATCACAACTAAAGCGTGTTTCACATAATTCACATCGTAACTTTTTCCAATTCAATATAATGCCTCCAGATGATAGTATAGCATGGATTAGTTAGAATTACAATCTGTTTTTTTGTTATATCCTGAGTTCTTCCAAAAGAATCTATCGTAATAAACTATCGCATTCCAAACATTCCATTTTTTATGATTACCTCAAAACAAAGTTAATTGTTGAGTTGTAGATAGCACTCATATGCTTTATTCATCTTTGTCAAGCCCAGAGCTAGAATGACTTCTAATCAAGCCTGAGAAGCCCTTCCCAGTCCTATTATTCTTGAACTTCTTATCAAGAGTCCCCTTGAATATCATAGAAGGATTAACTCTATAAACATGAGACCTATTCTGGATTTGCTCAATATAATCCTTATTTTTCAATAACTTTAGATATTTATATAATGTTGTTTTGCTCACTTGAAGCTCATTTTCAACGTTCTTAGCTTCAAGATAAACAATAGGATCATCATTTACCATTAAATCTTGAACTTTATCCATAAACCAAAATAATAATGAAAGGGCACCATTAAGGTATTCTAAATCTTCCAGAACTTGACTGGTAAATAGCTTATAAACTTTAATGAAATTTTTGTCTTTTACTTCTGGGATAAAAGCAACAACGGTCCTAGCTTCACCATCAGGGTTTATCCATTCTTCTTTCTTTACTGGAATATATTTCACTGATATGAACCTCCATATAAATTAAACTAGCATATATGATACCATATCAATGAACTATAAGTCAAGTAAAACTACAATATAAGTCAAGATAACTGCACTTTGACTTAATATGCTAACTGTGTTAATCTAAGTACGGAAACCCGAACTGGGGGTTCGGATAACTAAATTTGGTATCCCTTAACCATAGGGGTTTGAGAATGTTTCTCTCTTATCTCTATATACCACACATTGTTCATCCACCCCAATTTCTGTTCTTGGTTTAGTTTGATTAACAAAATGATAAACCAAACCTAAAGATTGTTTGTGAGCATAACAACAAAACTAACTTGTAGGTTCTTCTTATATTATACAGCTAAAATTATTGATGAAAACAAAACAAACAATAACTATTAATTAATAATAAAAGAAACCTTGTATTCACATATCAAATATTATAATGATTTATTTGATTTACTTTTTAAACAACAATATACAAACACTGCTTAATCGAATAAACATTATCATCTTCTTCTTACATTCTATAGCTTATCTTATCTAATTTGTTGATGATTGATAATAAACAAATAATAAAGAACACTTGATATCCACGTATCAATATTACAATAATTTGCTCGATTTACCTTTAAACAAACATTATAAATTAAAACCACAGATTTCAATAAGCATAAACTTCGATATTTAATACTAGCCTACTTGTAATTACACTCTAGCTCTATTATAAACTCTTCTTCCAACAGCTTTCTCACGTCTCATCTTCATTCTCGATTCTTCTTCCATCAACATCGGTATAATAGCATCTACTAACATTCCATCTTCACTAACTGCTACTGTCTGATCATTTATGCTTATTGATACCTTAATCTCTTCTTTATGTTCACTTCTCTCTATTCTACTTACTTCTTCTCTAAGATGATATTCAGGTTCTTTCTGAATAATCTGAGGTTGAACTAATCTTTCGATATATTGTACTTGTGGTGTTGTTATTGCTGGTGCTAATTGAGCTATTGTTCTTTGTGATAGATCTACAGGTGTAATTATTATAACTCTTGATATGTCCATTTCATTTATTATACGTGGAAATATATTGATTTCAGGAATGTCTATCTCATTGACGATATTAGGGCTAAAAGGAATTATAGGTTCAATATCAGGATTAAATGATATTCTAATTGATGGTTGCGTTATTTGAGGAACAAGATTTATTAGTGGTGCTTCTACAGGCTGTGTGATTATTTGAGGTGCTAAAGATACTTCAGGTGTTTCAATATTATTGATAATATCTGGTAGCTTGGGAGTTATGATTGCAGGAGCATCTACGATTATGTTTACATTGGTTTCAGGAACGTCAATTTCATTTGTGATGTTAGAACTAATTTCAGGTACATTGATAACGTTAGTAATAGCTGGTGGTTCGATATCATTAAATATCATTGGTGCTACATTAATTAAAGGGCTTGCTATTTCATTGTTTATTAATGCAGGTTCAATATTAAATATTGGTTCTATCTGTACTTTATCAGTATCATCGTTTATTATAAGTGCTAACTGAGCTATAGATTTAGTTGATATATCAATAACGCTTTGTACTTCTGACATATCTATGTCAAGCCCAGAACTAATAGCGCTTACATCTATATCTGGTAATGTTGGATGTATGATCTCAGGAACATCTATCTCACTAATTACATTCATATTGATTTCTGGTGTGTCAATTTCATTTATTATATTAGGGCTAATTGTAGGTATATTAATATTATTAATGATGGCTGGTATCTCTACTTGATTGACAATATTTGGTGCTAGATTTATTTCATGAGTTTCGACTTCATTAAATATTATTGGCGTTACATTCACTTCTGGTGGTTTAACTTCAGTTAATATTCTTGGTGCTAAATGAACTTCAGGACTTGCTACTTCATTGATGATGTTTGGTAATGCAGGTTCAATATTAAATGTAGGTTCGATTTGTATCTTATCGGGTATAATGTCATTGTTGATTGCAGGTGCTGATAATTCTATTGGCTGTGGAAGTGCTTCTTCTTTCTTAGATAATCCTTTTACTAAAGTTGTAGTATTAGATGAAATCATCGCTAAATGGTCTACCTGTCTTCCTAATAAGACAATAATCTGATTAGCCTGTGGTTCAGTAATAGCACGTAAAGTTCTTAAACCTGCATTTTCTGCTGCTTCTTCAAATATACCAGAAATAGCATTAACACTAGCAGCTACTTCTCTCATTTCAGGTTCCATTTCAGTAAATGTAGTAGTTAGATCACCTATTCCTTTAGCAACATTACCAAGGCCATGTTTAGATTTAGTTATATCAGCAGCTATTTTTTCAATTGGAACTCCTTTCCGATATGGTTCTAAAATATCTGCCATCTTTTGTTCATAAGCCCAAGCAGCAGCAATATAAGGTATTCCTTGTGATCGCATCCTTTGTAAATGTTCATAAGTGTCAATAACTCGTTCTACATTTTTAGTGTCTTCTGCTAATAATTCTTCATATCTTTCACCTTTACCAACTGCAACTGCTAATGCATCTTTAATCATATCTATCGAAGGTCCAAACATTTCAGCAAATGCTTGACCCATTTGAGCAGCCAAAGCAGCTCTCATAAATCCTCTAACTAATTCATCCCAATCTACTTCTAAATTGTCAGTTATTGCTTGAGCAATAGATCTTCCTAGATCTGCTCCTGCGGCCCTCCATTCACTCTTAAGCGCTTTGAATTCTTCTTTAGCACGTTCTAGTGCTTCTTTTCTACGTTCAGTAGCATCATCAAATATCCGTTTTATGGATCGAACCATTCCAACAAAACCACCTATTGCTCCTTTTATATCACCTGAATATGCTGCTACTATTGCATTACCAGCATTCTCTACTGCATCAGTAAGATTTGCGATTACGAATACTCTTCTTTCACTAGACTTCATATCAATTTCATATAATTTATCTGCTAAATGTTGATTTAATTGAGACATTTTGGTTGAATTCTTCCTGACAGAAGTTAATTGATCTCGCCAGAATGTCACATGAAGATTCTTTCTATCTTCAATCATTTCTTGGTCATCAGCTATCATTAACTCTGTAAAAGCCTCAAAAGATTCGAGGATAGTATTAAATGTTTCCTGATAACCTTCAGCAACTGCTCTATTATATCCTCTAGTATTCTCTAGTAGTTCATCTTGAGTAGCTTTCTGTAAAGCTATTAATTGCTTAGTATAAGCTTCTTCAATCTCCAATTTCTTTTTATTCTGTTCATTAAGTATACTAATCTCACGTCGCATTCTTCTAATTGCTATATTCTTAGCTTTCTCTAAATCTTTCTCTCTTTCAGCAGCATCAGCAATAATAAGATTCTTTCTTATCTCAAATGCTATCTTACTAGTCTCACCAAGCACATCAGCAGTGGACCGTAAAATTGATTGATATTCATTGAACTCTTTCTCACGTATCTTTCTAATTGCTTCTGCTATTAATTGTTCTCTAAGTATATTAGCATTAGCTAGATTGTCTTTAATAATAGCTTCTAATTTAAGCACTTCTTGTAAACTAGCATTCCTTTTAGCTAATTCTTCTTGATTAATATTAGTTGCTTCACGAAGTCTAGATATATCTTCAAGATGCTTCTGTTTTTGATCTTCCGTAAGATCTAAGAGTATCCTGTTAGTCTCAACGTAATTATCCATTTGAGCATTAATAGTTAATCTAGCTAATTCTTCTTCATTACCAGCTATACCTTTTCTTAATTTAAGCGCTTCCATTCTCCTTTTTCTGCTAGCTTCTTTAATAATAGCTGTAATCTTAGATGAAGCAACTTCTTGGCTAGTAATCAATAATTCTTGTAAGCGCTTAATCTCTTCGGGTTTTCCTTCAGCTTCAGCTAGTTTAATAAGCTCTTCTATCCTCTTTTTAGTCTCTTCTTTAGCAATGTTTACTCTAGCAATTGCAGCAGCTTCTTCAATAGCTTGTCTCTTCTGAATATTAGCTTCTACTTTATCAATTTCATCATCAAGCAAGCCTTGGAATTTATCAGCATATTCACTTCTTAATCTTAATTTATTGATTTCACCTAATTCTTCAGCACTATATTCATCTCGTATTTTTACCAATTGTTCAGTTCTAGTAGCACGTCTAATCTTCTGCAAATATTCTCTTGTATTCTTAAGATTAATATCAAATATTGTTTCATGAGCAGCTATTTCAATGTCTTGTATAGCTTGTAGAATATCAGCACGTTCCCTAATTGATAATCTTAATTGTTTAAATTCTATCTTAGTTGCTTCTACTCTACTCTTAATGGAATCTTTATTAGTAGATTTCTTTATAGCTAGTATGTCTTTCTCGGATTTAATCAAAAAGTTCATTCTGGCTTTCTCATCAGACATTTCTCTCTTTATTCTATTTTGAGATAGAGTGATAAGAGCTTTTTCAACTGCTTGTTTATCAGATAAATAAGCATTATCCATCGCAGACATTTCAGTTAATTTAGCATGAAGTGATATGAGATATTCTCTCATAGTATCTTCCATAGCTCTTATCGTCTTCTCAGTAATCTCAGTTGCTTGATCACCAGCTTGAGTAAGCATTTCAGCTAATGTAGCAACAACCTTCTTAGAAATCTCAACTGTTTTATCATCAATTCCTTCTAAACCAGGTACTTTTATATCTTTAATCTTTTCAAATCCTTCAATTAACTTCTCAGGTGCTATTTCACCAGGTTTAATATCTAACTTAAATACTTCAGTTCCCATTGCTGAAACTTCACCTAACATATCAATAATTGCTTCCTTGTTGGCACCATATACATTACTAATCATACCTGACATTGTATTAGCAAATGTTAACTGACGTTTAATCCTATCTTTCATTCTTTTCTGCTCATCAGCCCAGATAGCTTTCTGTTCAGCAATTCTATCTTGTGCTATCTTCTTAAGCAGTTGTGATTCTTGTTCATAAGATAATATACCAAGCGCTTTTAATGATGATACTAATGCTTCTCTTGTGGCAATGATCTGTCCATAAGCAGAAATCTGGTTCTTAGTTCCTTCTTTTATGCTAGCAATTGCTGCTTCAGTTTGTGCTATTCTTTCAGTAGCAGTCTGCTTATCAATAGACCGGATCTTCTTCTGGATGTCGAAGCGCTTATTTGACAAGATATTCAATTCATCAATTTGGGTTTTATCTAACTTATATGCTTCAAGCCTTTCATCTATACCTTCAAGTGTATTCTTAGCTAAATCAGTTTCACCTTTTGATAACTGATTTATACGTGTGGCATAATCTCCTAATAATTCATTTAATAATTGTCGTGCTGCTGCTGCTTTATTCGTTTCTTCAACTGGAACTATTGTGATTTCTAATCCTTTCGCAAGTAAATTAAATAATGATTCATATTCTTTCTCCATCCTTTTTAATTCAATTTTAGATCTTTCAGAAGGACTAATCTCAATCATAAATTCAGTAGGTTCAAATTGAGTTCGGAACTTATTATAAGTTTTCGTAAGAGTTTCAAATTGTTTATAGATTGCTTCCCACTTTTCTATTTTAGTAGGACCTTCTTTTAAATCATTTATTATTGTTCTTAATAATTCATGTTGATCTGCTAATTCTTTATTAGTTAAACCTGTAACTGCTCTAACCTTAATAAGTGCATCTCTTAAGTCAGTTTCTGTAACAGTTAAACCCGATGTATTTGTAGAAATAAAATCAACTGCTGTTGCTAAACCGCCCAGTTCTTTATTCATTAAGAATTGTTCAAAAGTCACATCTTTAGTTTCAAGCTTGAATTCTTCATAAGCATCTACAATATTTATAATGTCAGAAATATTACTTACTTTTATATTCCCTAAATCAATTTGTGACTTAATAAGAGATTTCATAATCTCTCTTTGGGAACGCATACCAACTTGTTCTTCCATTAAGGCAGCAGTTAAATTTGTGGAGGCTTCAATGTTTGCTTCTATTCCAATTAAATTAAGCGCTCTTTGAGCTTCCTGCATAGCCATATAACTTGATATCATTCCATATTGCCCTCTAACTGAACCTAGAATTATGGCTAATCTGTTCCGCTTCTTAATTTCTTCATCAACTGCTTTAATCTCTGCTGGAGTAGCTATTTTAATCATCTTATTTCTAGCAGCAATTAATAAATCAAGTTCTTTTCTGATTCCTACTAGTGACGCGCTTGCTTCTCTATATGCTCTAATCGATGCTTGAAATGCTTCAGTCATCCTTATTACCGAAATCGCCTGAAAAGTCTTCCTTAATCTTTCTGATTCTTCAGCAACTTCTCTTAAACCACTTGCTACATCAACTTCTAACATCTTAGATAAACCAGGAAATGCAGTACTAAGTGTTTTAACAATCTCTGCTAATCTAGTTTCAGCATCATATTGAGCCACTATGGAAGAAGTTTGTGCTTCGGCAATTGCAATTTGTCTTTGTGCTTCTTTAACTAATCTTGGAACAGAACCAATAAATTCATTACTATATTTCTTGAAGCTCTCATATGCTGCTAATGTGCTTGCTGCAAGGATAGCAGATTGCTTTGAAGCATCAGCCATTGAAAAAGAGAAATCTTTCATGGATGTAGTAAGTGTATCTAAAACATCTGGAACATTTAATGATTCACTTAACCAATCACCCATTGCTATTCTTAGATCTTTCCATGCACTTTCAAATCTAAGGAATGGTCTTTGTGCTTGATCTAAATTACCACCTAATCTTAAAATCTTCTCATTAACAGAAGCAATTATTGCATCAGTAAAAGCCATTTGTTTCTCAGTAGCAGATAAAGCTGCTACTGTAGTCTTATGAGTTCTAGCATATTCTTTATAAGCATCATTCGCTCTTATTACTATTCCTAATTCATCAAGTAATCTCCTTTCCTGTTTAATTGCAGCACTAGTCAATCTATCAAATGCTTCTGGAATATCTCTTCCTACGAGAGGTCCTAGTGCTCTAGCCCCTCTCATAAAGTCATCTATTCTTTCCACTGGTAAGCCTGCTATTGCAGCCCTAGTAGCACTAGCCATTAACTCAAATTCATCTATAACTCCACCTGCAGCAGATCTTACTTGTGCTAATGCTAATTCAGCACTAGTGGTTTGAGAAGCTAGTACTCTAAAAGCTGTTGAAGTATCTTTAAGTTTAGCTGATTCTTTTGTTAAACTAAATATTCCTTTAGATAATCCAATAACTGCTTTAGTAATTCCTTGCAATGTGCCTTTGATAACACCATAAACACCAAATCTAATCAATAATCTAGACATTTGTGCATCCATTGCAGAGAAGATCTTCCTCATACCACCAACATTCTTATTTATATTCCCAAGTCCTTTGCTAAACTTCTTAGCTCCAGTTGAAGCCTTATTTAACTTATCTGCTGTTTTCTCAACTGATTTAGCATATGTATCTACTACTCTTTTCTTTCTAGCAGTTCCATGAACTTTCCTTAATGATTCTTCTGCTTTTTCAATTGATCTTAATCCTTGTGGTGATACACCTAACTTCCTTAAATCTTCCACTAAATCCTCAATTGATCTAACATCCTTCTCAGCTTCATCACCAAGTCCTTTTATAGCACTTTGAATTACATCTATATCTTTTGTTTCTATAGTGGTTAAACCATGCAATGCTTTTCTGAGATGTTCTACCTTTTTGAATTCACCTGAAGATTCAATTACTTCATTAAGAGATTCATTGAATTCTTCTAAGCCCTTTGTATTCTCAAATTCAGATCTAGCTTTCTTCAATTCCTCCCTTAAATCAGTGACAGATCCAATCGATTTATTAGAGATAATCTGCTTAACTTTAGAAGTAGCTTCGATTAAATTATTATGCTCTTCAAGGGAATCACTAAGCTGATTAAGATTGGTTCTAAGATCTTTGAATTGATTTCCAGATAATTGAGTAGAAGAAGATAAGTCTCTAATAGATAGTTCAGCATCTTCAATATCTCCAGTGCTTAGTAGAGCATTAACCTTCTCTAATTCTTCTGATACATAAGCTAAACCTAATCTCTTTTTAGCTTCTTCACTAATTCCTTTAAATCTACCTGCTAATTGAGGCAAACCTTCTGAAATTAAATCTCTTGTAATCTCATCAAACTCTCCTATAAGATTATTTATATTGGTGATAGAAGGAGCCATTCCTTCATAACGATTACCAACCCTCAGTAAATTATCTTTGAAATTTACTAAAGAATCTGAAGTTAAACTAAGCTTATCAGTTAATTTTGTAATATCTTTCCCGAATTTATCAACTTTAGATTTAGTAATTGATTCAGAAAGTTTATTAACTATATCAGATGCTTTAGTCTCTTCACCCATCGTGCTTAGATTATTAGCAGTTCTTCTAATTTCTGAGTTTAATCTATCCGCATCTCCTGCTGTTTTAATATTAGCATTGGCAAATTTGTTTAAAATTGAAGTGACCTTAGAAGTATCTTCTCCTGTTTCAGCTAAAGAAGCACCGATTGTTTCAATCTTCTCTCTTAATTCTTCAGCATTTACTCCTTCTGTTAAAGCTCTTCCAAAACTAAGAATATCTTGTCTTGCTTTCTGAACACTTTCAGTTTTACCTAATTCTTCTAATAATCCTGCTACATCATCAGTTACACCCTCAATTTTTTCCCAACCTTTGAAAGCATTTAATACTCCTTTAACATTCCCTTCTAGATCAATCATACTAGCTGAAGGTTGTTTTGCTGCTAGTACTAGAGCTTCACCAAATTTCTTCAATTCAGCTTCTTTAATAATTTCTTGTCTAATCTCTATAAATGAACCTCTTAAATCTCCTAAAGCTCTATTACCAAGATGAGAATTTTCAATCAAACCTTGTATAGAGTTAGTTATAGATTCAAAAGAAGTTATTCCTTCAGTTTTAAGATTACCCATTAAACTTATTAACAGTTTCCCAGTATCTTGCATATCTGCTAATTTCTTTCCTGTAGTTGCTACTAGTTCAAATCCTTGAGCAACTCCTGATAATGATTCTGGAAGTTGATTGATATGTGATCGAAGATCAGCTATTATAGGCTGAATATTATTTAATCCACTAGCAGATTGAACTATATCATTAACGCCAGCTTGAATAGGTTCTATATCTAATTCTTTCTGGAATGTAGTTCTGACAAATTGATATTTATCACTCAACTTTTCTAAACCTGAAACCACAGGATCAGTATCAATTATTGATAAAGATGTAGCAAATTGTTCTATTGAATTACTAGCCTTCTGAGTTTCAGCCCTGAATTCAAGTTTTCTTTTTATATTATCAACTGAAGTAATAAATTTTTCTATATCTTCAGGAGTTTCCAATTTCAAGGCTGATAGCTTCCTGAACTCTTCTTTAACTGTAGTAATAACTTGTGGTTGTTCTCCTAATTTATCGGTTATTGATATTATATCACTTAATGCTTTCTCAGGTTTAAGTCCTGAGGATATAGTTTTAGATAAATCAAATATATTCTTCTTGACTGTTTCAATAGGAATTCTTCCTTCTTCAGCAGCATCAATTAACTGATGTAATGGATTGATATACTTCTGAGCTTGTGGGACTTGAGCAAATTGAGTTGTTAATGATGTTAGGGAATTCCTCAGATCTTCTATTGATGTAATATCAACCGATATACCTCGAATAGATTCAGCAAATGTTTCAATAGCTGTCTTATCTCTTACAACATTAATAATTTTAGTTAAATCTTCAGCAACAACTTGACCTGTTTGAGATTGAGATAAGTTTTCTAATTCTTCTTGAATTGAACTAAATGTTATTTCATTGCTAGTTTGTTGTAACCCTTTTAATAAGCTTTTAACTACTACAAAAGCATTAGATGCTTCCTCAACATTCCTGGCTTCAGTAGCTATAGATTGAAAAGCTGCAACAATAGGAGGGAAATCCTGTGGAACATCTGATATCATTTCAGATAAGCTTGAAGTAGAAATTACAGCATCGTCAACTAAATCCTTGAGCGTATCTTGAATATTCCTTATTTGCTTAATATTCTCTGGATCAACTTTAAATCTAAACGTTACATCTTTAGTACTAACTTCCTTCATTGCTGAACCTAATTCATTAATCTTTTTAGCCGCCCCATCAGTATCTTTTGTAGTTGTGATTAAAGACATTCTAGTTCTATTCAATTGATCGATAAATTCTGATGATAGAACACCTTTATGTGCTTCTCTGAATTCAAAGAGACTTCTAGCTGCTTCTTTAGTAGTAACAGAACCTAGTTTTACACCAGCAGATAAAGCAGAAATAGTATTAAGAAAATCATCAATTATCTTCTTATATAAATCAACTTGAACTTTAGCACCTTCAACATCAAATATTAGCCTCGTAGCACCCGCTTTAGCAGCTTCTTGAGCAGTTCTAGCTATATCTCTATAAGCCTCTTCTATCTGCTCACCAGAGCCACTTATAGCAGTTTCAACAGACTTAACTATTCCTCGATAATTCTCTAATTGTCTTACTTGAGAATCTAGAGATTCTGATAAAGTAGCATCTAATTTAACTGAACTAGTTGCTAATGATTCAAATACTTCTTCAGTGCTAACATGAAACCGATCCATGCTTCTCATCATTTCTTCAGATCCAGTTATGAATTCTGAATAATCTATGCTGACATTGAATCTGGTTTCTTGTTGTGAATATATTGATTGAAATATGATTAAAATAGAATTTATCATTTATTCTTCCCAAGTATCAGGTGGTCCTTGTGCTAGAACTCCAGCTAAAGATTGTTCTATAGGAATTTCTCCTCCAGTACCTCCCTGATGTTCTTCTGAACGATCTTTTAGATGTTCAAGAGTTATCAATAAAGGCGCTAATGGTTGATTCATAATAACTTCTAGAGTCCAGTGAGTGAAATCTAAAATAGATGCTACTAATTTTGGAAGTGCATATAAATCTTCTTCTTTTACACCAGCGTTATCTAAGAATCCAAACTCTTCTTCTACTTCTAGAATTTCCTGCTCATTAGGATTTTTTTTACTAACGACCCCGGATTACATTTCTCATTATAAGCATCTATTATTTGATCAGCAACTCCACCTTCAGTTATATCTAGATGCTCCATTAACCATTCAATAGTCACTTCAGGTTTATCAAGATTAGGATTGATTATATTAAAAATAACCTTAAATATCTTTTCACGAATCTTAGCATTTTTCTCTTCAACTTTCAACATGAACTCATCACGTTGTTCTTTAAGTTTCTCTTCAGATAACTCTTCTTCAAAATCAGGAAATTCAATTTCTTCTTCACCTAGTAATTGCAATTCACTTATAATCTTATCTATTACTACCATTCGATTAGCAGATTTAGAATGTATCTGTAATACTTTATCATTAACTTCAAATTCAATAGGAATATTAGCTATAGCTTCATTTATAGCTTGTTTTCGATCTGCAAAGTCCCTCATTGCGGTGTCAGCGCTTCGCTGACCTCCAGCTAAAGCATCAGCATCAGCACTTACCTGTTGAGCCTTTGGATCAATAGCACTTTCATTTATACTTTCAATCTCTGTAATATCTGGTTGTACCATTTCAGTTATATTCTTATCAACTTTTTCAGCATGCATGATTAAAAGAAACTCCTAATAGTAGTTTTAACATCATGAATAGCTCTTCCGACAGTCCACCATATAGCACCTGTCTTTTTAGCACATTGAATATCAGCTTGAGATATAAGTCCACCTTCGATATTTACATTCATCCCATTAAAAGTGCTTAGATTCAATGCTAGTTCAAAAGCTCTCTCTTTAAATGTAGTAGAAATTATTCTAGCACCTACTTTCCAAGCAATACTAGCATCTGCATGAGTTTCAATATCAGCCATTACAGGTAATGTTGATGATTCAATTAATTCTTTAATATCATCATCAAGCCTAGCGCTAAAAGCGCTTACTCTGCAATCAATAGCTACCATGTCAGCACCAGAATAATCACATAAGCGCTTTATATCATCTAAAGAAGCGCTTATATATGGTAAACCTGCTAGTTCTTGTTGTTTATTCTTAATTAAACCAATGATATATTTATGCTTTATATCCTTTAATTTCTTAGCATGATTAATATTATCTATTCCTTCTATTCTTAAAGTCTTAACTTCATCAATCTCCCATATTGTATCTATAAGAGATTTAGTGCAATTCTTCATTGAGTGCATATAGCATGAAACTATAAGTCCTGGTTCAGGTATCATCTGGCAGAAAACCCTCCCGTCAAACTATCTATCTGAACTATATCATATTGAGAATTCCAATTCCAGATAGGTTTATCTTGCCATTTTGAAATGAAATATTCTAGATTCTTCTCAAATAAGTCAGGATCAGACTTAGAAAGAAATTGAGTAGTTTTATGATTTGAAGTTGATGGATGATAAACAACTTTTTGTGTAGTAGTGATAATCTTATGCCCTTTTTCTCTTATTCTAGCAAAAAGATCATCATGATAGAAGAAATATGGTGAATATGCTTCATTAAATCCACCTACTTCATGATAATATTCTGTAAACATCGCGTAACAATAAGCATCAGTAGATAATACTGATTCCCATCTAGTAGTTGGAGCCCTGACTAAAGGTCTGAATGCATAATTTCTTTGCATACTAAAAGGGCATTTATCATTATTTATAGATCTAGGACCTCCCTGTACTAGGTAAGGTGTCGATAATTGTAATGTCCAAGGTGCCACTACAGCAATATTCTCATCTCTTTCATTTTTAGATTTATAGAGATAACAAGCAATAGCATCTATTGGATGTTCGCTTATCTTGATATTCTGCATACTTAATCTTACATCAGCATGTATAGAAATGAATATTTCTGTATCAACTTCTTCTATTCCTACTTTTTCTGCTAGCAATGGTCCAATTTGCTTATCTAATTTAATATAGTCTACAGGTATTACTTCAGAATCAAAGAATTTAGGCAGGTATTTTGTATCATCTGTGCTACAATCATCAATTATGATTATAGAACTTGGTGGGTATAAATCTCTTTCTCGAAATATATCTTCAAGAAGATTCTTTAATATTTTCTCACTGTTAAAAGTTGGTATTACTATTGTGTACAAAATCTCTCTTGACATTGTGCTATGTGAATGAGTAATGAGTAAAAACATAGTTTTTACTTCTTACTCTTCACTCTTTTCTCCTTTTTGTTTTACTCATGCAAAGATCATCTTCTAAAAGCCTAATATCAAAGATCTCTCCTCTAATCCTATCATCAAATTCAGGAAGAATGATCTGATCTATTCTTTTGAAGGAATGATAATCTATAATTGATATTTTAGGAATTCCATTTCTATCTGATTCTCCAACAAGTAACTGACCTTCTAGAGATAATGCTAATCCTCTTGTATAAGCATTAAGCATAATCTCTTCCTTTTGAGCCATTTCATCTGTTATTTTAATTACTGATTGATATCTACTATTACAGATAATCATAATATCTTTAGAAACAAATATATTATGTGGTTGAAAGAGATTACCTGTATATATCTTCTGATCATCACTCCTAACTATCCATCCACCTCTTAAGTGATTATGATAAACAAAATAGCAATGTCCGTTGGTATAAAATAATGAGCATATATGATTTGAATCATCTATGAGCCCATCTAAGCCTATATGAAGCATTGATATATCATCTAAGAGATGAAATACAACAGCATTTTGATTTGTATTACAGATGCCTAATCCTTCTACTCCTGAGACTGTTTTAATCCAATCAATCTGATGTATATCAGAACCATTAAATATTATCTCTTGATGCTTCAAATCAAAATCAGTCTTTATTACTTTATCATAAGTAGCAAAATAAAAGTTACTATCATCATCCCATGTTATTCCTCTAAATCCTCGTAAGTTATTTTCTCTCTCAAAATGCTTTGAATCAATAAAATCATTAAAGCTATATGTTCTTTCTATTTTCTTATTATCCAGATCAATTAAAACTAAGCAGATATGATCTGGTTCTACTGTTTTATGTAGGCTAATAAATGCCTTCCCGCTATCTTTCCCGCTAGGGGCGAAGCTGTTTTTCACTTAGCTTTCTCCATTCTATGTTCTATTTCTTCCGGAGCAAGTTGAAAAGTTTCTATCATATAATTATCTTTTGATTCTCCAGATTCAAATATCTTTTTAGGAGTACTACCAGCTAAAGAACTTAATGCTATATTCAACTTATAACAGAACCTCTCAATTGAGAACTTATGCTTAATCCATTCTGAAGCTGCTTCTCCTATATATAGTGCTTCTTCTCGATTCTCATAAGTCCATAACATTAATTCTAATAAGTGCTCTTTATCGGGTTCTCCTATAGTACCAAACAGCTTACTATATGGAGATTGAATTTCTTTGCATCTTAATGGAAGATTATATTTAATATTACATAACTGAGTTACTGCTGAAAAATCACTAAGAATAGTACAACAGCCTGCTAGCATATGTTCCCCAACCAAATTGCCGAAGCCCTCTCCACTAGATGGATTAACTGATACATGAGCACTATAAACTAAATCTCTAAGCCCTTCTATTTCCATATCTTTCTGAATTAAATGAACATTATTCTCACTATCAACAAAATGCCAATCTAAATTATTGCCATCAACTGGAGTTGTTTTAACAAGTAGCTTTGTATCATTTGGCAGTTTACCATCTTTAAATAAGTTCATTACTAGCATCTGATTCTTTCTATCAGTTAATTGTACTCCCATTGAAAGATAAGTCCATTGAGAATTTAAGCCGCTGATTGAACTTATATCTCGCTCTTTATATTCAAAGTATGGATCAACCCATAATGGTATCTTGATAATTTTAGTGCTTACACCACTATCTCTAAAGCACTTACAACCCCAATTACTAGGGTTTATTATCACATCCCAATTGTTTAATGAATCAACCCACGATTGAGGTAATTTAGATGCTTCATACATTGTAAAGATTACATTAGGAGACATAGATGGAAAGATTTTAAGAGGAGGCTGACCTAAGAATAATTCTAAATCAGCTTCCTCTATAGAATCTACTATCGTATAACCATAATCCTGTAAGTACCTAAATGTATATTCAATAAATTTACCCCAACCTGTAGATTGATTGGGCTTATCTCCAAATCTATACTTACTAAGATTTCTTAGCGCATCATAGACAGAATAATAAATCTTCATTGAACTCTTTAACCTCGATTCATTAAGCTGTTTCATAAACAGGAGCTGTTCCATAAGCCGCTGTAAAGACCGTTTCTCCTACTTGGTCAAGATCATTTGCTAGACAATATACAATCATAGGTTGTCTAGTTTGAGTACCTCGTCCAATTTCTACAGGTCCATTTGAAAAAGCTCTCACTTTCCAGAATTGCCAATGTTGACTCCCTAAAGCACCAGAAGCAGAAACTCTGGGCGCATCAGCTTCTATTTCCATGCATCTCAAATCACTGAAATATTCACGTCCTCTTAAAGCTAGAACAGACTCACCAGTAACTTCAGATTGATCAATTGATAAATATAATGCAAGATTATAAACATCATATTGATCAAGTGAGAATTCAACCTGATAACCAAGAGCGCTCATCTTAGCTTCATAAGGATTATATAGTTGGTCACTACGGTGTTCTCCAATTTCAGGATTTTGATTTATGCTTACTGGACCTTCTATCAATCCAACACTTACTGGTGTGCCCATAGCACTAGGATCATAATTATTATCGCCGCCATTTGTAGGCCCAAACTTTATAGCACTAGGTGTTTGTAATGTTCTATACCCTTTAGCGTCAACTGTCCCGATTTGCAACATTTTGCGTTCCTCCTTTTCGCGGTATAATATCTTCCGCGTTTATCCTAATCTATCTGAAGTACCACTTAGTTTAAGTGGTATGTAAGAATAACTAACGTTTACCATTAAAATAGCTTCTTGGATTCCTTCTTGGTTAAATTCTTCAGTAACTACCATGTCAATATCAGAAATCCATGTTTCTTTTACAATATAATGGTCGTCTGTTAATCCACCCCGGCTTCCATCCTTAGATAATACAGCTTCGATATCTTCCATAAAATCAAGAAAAGCATTCTGAGTTGTATTATCCATACTAGCTCTTATAGCAAAAAGAGCAATAGCATTAAACATCAAATCATCTGCAAATTGATTGTCTTTATATTTAGTCTCTCTAGCAAAAGAAACTAAGCACGAAGATATTCTCTCTTGTGCATTCAATTTTTCTGTTGGTAATGCTATCTTCTTAACAGATTTAATATCTAGAGAATAACCATCAACAATAGTTATGCTTTCTAAAGTTGAAATAACATTATCTAAAATATCACTTTTAATTCCCATGCTTATCCTTCTTTTAGAAAAACAATAACTTCACAAAGCCGCCAATTAAAGCAGAAATTACCAGGATTATTAGCGACATCTGTACTTTATTGCTAGATTTTATGCTTACTATTTCTTTAGCATTATTCATAATCAGAGAATATTGCTTCTCTGTATCCTTACATAGTCTAGTAATATCTATATGAATTTCTTCTAATTTTGCTTTTACATAACCTTTCCAAACCTTATCGTTTTCATCGTTCATTTAGCTTCTCCAAATGCGACTGAGCATGGTTTACGACGGATTTGATACTTAAGTAGTCCATATAGCATCCCAAGCTCTTCTTAAGGCTCTAGGGTAAGTTTCTTTAATATGATCCATAACTGCTTTAGAAGTATCTCTAAAGAAGTGCTTAGGCTTAATTGTAACTGATTCTTTTCCCCAATAAAGCACATTAAACTCTGCACGTGAGGCTTTAGGTGATCTAGCATGTCTAGTTGGTTTCGCTTGCTTAGATCCTCTAGCCTTTCTTACAGCAGGTGTCTTAGGAACAGATTTTACTAAAGCTGGTCCTGAAGATAACTGAGCCCATCTAGCATTAGAAAAGGTTCTAGCTCTTCCACTTAAAGCAGGATTAAGATGCTTAGGGATAGTGAGAAGCTTAGCTCCTTTAGGTCTAATCGTTCCTCCAAATTCATTTATATTAGCTATAGCCATTGCTGTGCTATTACCTACTAAAGTCACTTCAGTTCTCATATCATCTTCAGTTCTAGTAATTTCATAGCTAGTTTTCAATAATGCCAAAACTCGTTTACTTCTCATATGAGTACCAGAAGAAGGATTAACTCTTTTATAGAACTCTTCTTTAAATGTTACTTGAGTTTTAATAAGAGCATCTTCAGCATATCTTTTAAAGATACCAACACGTCGATTGAATTCTTCTGGTTTAGTAAATCTTGGTTTAACTGCATATCCCCAATTAAGCATTATAACCCCTCTAAAGAGTAATGAGTAATGAGTAAAAAACATAGTTTTTACTTCTTACTCTTCACTTATTACTCGTTATGTTTTTTAATACATCCTCCAAGCTCTATAAGGATAAACCATGTGCTTGATATGAGCAGGCAGATTGGTATAATCAAAAGAGAAGCTCTGCTCACCTCTTGATTCTGAGAATTTACCTGCTCTATTTTCCTTGATTGAAGCATATAACCATCTTACCCATTCTTCACAACCTGCTATTAAATCATCGGGTATACCTAGCACAGGCTCATCTGAAGAATAACTTGTGCTTCCAGAATCATCAGCATCAGTATCAAAACCTAGTAATTTACCAAATTCAGTAGTAGTGCTAGATCCAGTGTTCCATAATATACTAAAAGCACTTAATGTGCTTATTGTAAACTTATGAGATATTTCACTATAAGTTACTGTATAAGTTAAAGTACCAGCGCTATCTAGTTGAGTTTTGATTTCAGTTGCTAATGAAGCAGCATTATAAATAGCAGTTGTTAATGTAGCTGTTAAATTAGATCCACCTTCATTGAATTCTATAGTGTTATTAGCAGGTTCAATAATGAATTCAGACCAACCAGCTATATAAGTAATTTTCACATTTGTCTGATTATTACCAAATACTTGATCAAATATTCTTACTATTCCAGCATCAGCATTCATGATTTCATAATCATCAGTAGCTACCAATGAATTACTTCCATAATCTCTATTAGCATCATCATAAAGAGATGATATCGAGATTATAGGCCAATGCTTAAGCAGTAATTTCTCGATGCCTTTGCCATCATGATACTCAGTTAAAGTCTTATATTTAAAATAAGATCTTTTACATAACCTTCTAATAGCTCTTGAACAAGAATTAATAAGATTGATATAGGTATTTGTATCTCCAGTCGGAAATGTGCTAGATATTTCCAACATTTCTTTTAGTCTTATCACATTCGTGAGACATTCACTATTTAAAGTTGCCATTATTTTTTCTCTTTAAGGAGTTGACCAAGTAATTTTCTGACTAAGGAATGTTATAGTATCTTGATAGATAGTGTAAATTTTATTAGCAGCAGTTGTAACTTCTATCTCAATATTAGCTAAGTCTGTAAAGCTAGTTGTTTCAGCAGCATCTATCTTAATAAGAAAGATACCGCCTGAAGCATTTGTTATCTCTATTTGATCATCACTTCCACCAGAATTAGCAGTAGCCTTTTTAATGCTAGAATTATTATCATAAATCTCGCTTCTAATCTTCCAACCTGTAATACTTTCATCTACAGTACATTGAAACTCAATTGAATCACCCTTAATAATATTCTTAATTGGCATGGCTTAAAATCAACCCTTTTTTTTTAACTTGTTAATGAAACATCTAACATTTTAACTCTACTAATAGCAATAACCAGAGTTGGCTCATTTGGATTTTGAGTTAATAACGGATCATTTCTCGAAGCAGTTATGATGATTGGTGATGAAGTATTAAGAGTTATAGAAGGTCTTTGAGTATCCATATTAATTGAAATCGGGATTATGATTTTAGTGATTGGTTTTCTAAGAAAGCCATGACTAATGATGCTTATTCCTTGCATAATTATTCCTTGACAACTTTATATTCATTAATTCCCTGATCTACATAAGAAGCAGATACTGTATAAGTTGCTAAAGCATTGGTATCAGCATCGCAATCAGCTTTAGAAGAATAGATCTTTATAGTAGCGCTAGTCAAATTATATGAACTATCATAAGAAGTATCAAAAATTCTCCAATTTTCTTGATTAAGCCCTAATAGTCTTTTGATATCATCTGCAAATTCTGATGTATCTATAAGTGCTATTAATGTAAAGTTTTCTGTGTGGTCTATAGCTGGAACATTTTGACTTTGGATTCCATAACCATCTTTATCTATTATCACATCCCAACCAGAAGCATTATATTCATAATCATATATAAATGGGGAATTTTTTATTACATATCCCGTTCCATCACCTGGTTTAAAATTAATATTTGACAAATGATTATCTCTAGAATCTTTAACATTAAAAGTTACAGTATAATGAGATACATGAACAGATAGACTATCTTCCGATGTGAGTCCTATATTATCCTCTACTTTTAAATTGCATACAATATCTCCAATATTGTTAAATTGGTAAATAAATGCTTGAACTGCTTCCAATAAAGACCCATAACCTCCCATTGAGATTTCAGTCCAGCCACTCCCTTCAATATCGTAATAAACATGATCAATAGTTCCATCAGGATCACTAAAAGAGCAGTCACTGAATGGAGCAAATGTCTGTATTTGCTGAATACTTTTATCAGAACCAGCATTTAGCAATGGGACCTGGTTAATCGTATATGTTATTTGATTCTCATCTAATTCTACTATCTGAGTACCATTTGAAATCAAATAAGCAATAAACCCTATTTTATCAGGAGCGATATCAAAAGACGCAATATTTGTATTTATCGTAGCTACTGCATTATAATTAGATGAGCTTCCTCCGGTTATCCATGCGCTGCCATCCCAATAATATTTATTTACTTTATCTGCTTTATATAAATTATACCCTATACTTCCTTGATTAGCTCCACCTAAAGTTTCTAAAAACGAATCCCAAGAACTCACTGTTATAGGATCAAGTAAATCTACTGGTTCTATTGTTGGTTTATCAATCGCATATTTATTTAAATGCCTACCAGCACTTGAATTATAAAGTGATGTTCTTTCTGCACTTGTCAATACTTTATTTTGATATATTATTACCTCATCAATCAAACCATCAAAAAAACTATCTGTTGCAGTATAAGTCCTTGCACCTATATTGGTCGTTTCAACAGTCCGTTTTGTTCCAGAAAAAGTATTATTTATAGGAGAACCATTGTCTAAATACAAATTCATATCATTACCATTCATAGTAATGATAACTAAATGCCAGCCTGTTGATACTGGTGTGCTAAGTACAGTAAAACTACCTGCTTGATTTGATGCTCTATATCGTATATTACTTGATACAATCTCAATAGTTGGCATAGGCATAGCACTAGCACTTATATCATATTGAGAAAATATGCTTTGAAAAGTAGAAGGATCATTTGTATTAAACCAAACCGCAACTGTAAATTTAGTAAAGTCTGTTAATACTAACGAATTAAAATCTATATAATTAGTTGTTCCATTAAAACTTAAGCACCTATCAACTTTACCATCCACAAAGGTAGCTCCATAATTAATCCCATTATTTCCTTGTCCAGAAGAATCCAAAAAATCATCTTCAAATTCCCAGTAACCTACTAGCCCAGTATATTCCGGAGTTATTTTTAGTGTAGCTAATCCTCCAGTAACATCTATTTTATTTAAATCGTAAATATAATTTCCGGGGGTTGTATATGGATATATTTGAGTAGCCAATTAATTATTCCTTATTAAGTAAAATGAACTCTAATTCCAGTTTGAATATCCCAGAGTTTCAAATTAGCTTGTTCTGCTCTAGCTTCATCAATTTGAAATTCATAGGTATCAGCAGCATCTATATAACCAGTTGAGCTTAAATCAATATTACCAATCCATAAATCCCCACCTTCAACAGCAGCAGTTGCAATTGCAAGGATACCATCAGGTAATGTTAAAGCATTATGCCAACTACCAGGTGTGTCATCTCTTACTTGAATATGTTGAGCATGTGAAAGAGCATTAGTATTAGTAGCATTAGTATTCTCTATTTTCCTGAACTTCACCATTGCAATAGCACCTTGAATTGTAACACCAGCGGGTAATCTATTACCACCTGAGCCAGGAATAGTTACATCAGGTAATGTTTTAGCTGTACTAGTACCAGTAATCGTCATCACAGCTTGAACAATAGACCACCAATCTTTAGAAGCAGGCTTCCTTTGAATAGCAGTAGATAGTCCTTCTACTTTATTATCAAGCACTGAGACTTCATTATCAATTGTTTGAATAGCTGAAGATAAAGAATCTATATCTTGAAGAACAGTAGATAATTGATTATCTATAGTAGATATTTCATTATCAACAATTTGAAGATTGTCAGTTAAAGTTGACACTTCATTATCAACAGTTGCAACAGCGCTAGAAAGTGAGTTAATATCCTGTGCTATTGTTGAAACTTCATCGTCTATAACCTGAATTTCTTTTCTAGTACTTTCATAAAATTTAGGCATTTACCTCACCTTCCTTTTTATATTCCAAAATAGTGCAACTTTTGTGCTGTAGCATTAGCTATTGCATATAGACTGAAAGAGTTATTAGCTTCAATTAAGAATGATTGATTAGCTTCTAGAGGGTGACCGCAAGTTGATGCTGTAGTTTCACCAGTAACTCCAGAGAATCCAACATAAATTATAGTAGCATTATCTCTATGTGCTCTGCAAAGCATTCCTCTTTTAAGTGCTGTGCTAGCTCCAAGTGCTATTCTAACAGCAGCAGTGCTAATTGTAGATCTTATTCCATGAACTCCTGAAGTCCATGTATCTGCAATTCTTACTCTGCTTACATCCTCATTTATAAGAGCACTAGCAATAGTTGAAGCATATGCTTTAATTTGAGAGGTATCATTTTGAACTGTAGACGTATCTTGCTGTATAGTACTGATAGCAGCTTGCATTTGTGATATATCTGGCTGGATAGTAGATATATCATCCTGAATAGAGCTAAGATCATTTTGCGATGTGGATATATTCTGATCAATATTGCTAACAGCAACCTGTATCTGAGATATATCAATCTGCATCACGCTAATATCATCTTGGATATTGCTTAAATCATTCTGGAAAACAGAGGTATCTTGTTGTATTGTGCTAACAGCCGCTTGAATTTGTGATATATCATTCTGGATAATAGATATATCATCCTGAATAGAACTGATATCGTTTTGAGAAGTAGATACATTTTGATCGATATTACTAATAGCAACTTGTATCTGGGATACATCAACTTGCATCGTACTAATATCATCTTGAACTGCACTGATATTATCCTGCACACTAGAAATATCATTCTGAATAGATGAAATATTAGCAGCTACATTATCAGGTAGCCTTGTTACGTCCACTTCTAAACCATATGTAGAACTAGCATCAACCGGAGCTTCACTTGGATTGCCTTCAAGAGATATATTTCCAACGGTTAAAGTAGCGCCGCCTACCAAAAGAACTTGGATTGCATCACTTGAAACATTAAATGTTTTCTTGAGAATATCTTGAGTTGTATCAGCTTCATATGCCATTAAAAAATCACCCCTTATTAGTGATTCTCACCTTATCTCTCACAAACTTCTCTTCTTCATAAAATACCTTCTTTTCATATCCTAAAGCCTTTTCTATATCACTTATATGCCTAACTAAAGTCTCAAGTCCTTTTAATTCTAATGATAATCCATGATCTGGGCCTGATAAGCCTCTATCTAAAGTAATATGCTTTTCAATAGCTTGTGCTCCCATAGCAATAGCACAAGTGCTTAATGTCACTCCAGTATCATGAGAGGATAAGCCAACTTTCAATCCATATCTATTTTTTAACCATTCAATTGATTTAAGATTGAGCTTATCAACTGGAGTTGGGTACATTGAAACGCAATGAAGCAAATATATATCTGCTTCATTACTTACCTTTAATATGCTATTAACAGTAAAATCAAGTTCATGCTCATTACACATTCCAGTTGAAACAAACTTAATTCCAGGTAGTTGAGCTATTTTGACAGCCAAATCAGTGAGCTCAGCAGTTATTGGTGAGGCTATCTTCCAATAATTAAAGCTGAAATTCTTAGCCATTAAATCTAATGAATCATGATCAAATACTGAAACATACCATTCAACATTCTTCGATTTAGCAATTCTATCAAAATCTTTATATTGATCAATTGTAAACTCTAAAGCTGCTTTATGTACTTTGTAAGGTACTTCACGATTAAGTAACCATGAATAATATGGTTTATCAGAATAAACTTCTGGATTGCGCTTTTGCAGTTTGAATAATATATTCTCACCAGTAAATTCATTCACTTTTGCTGTCATATCAAGAAGATCTATTAGTTGTGAGAATTGTCCATTATGGTTGATGCAAGCATCAGCAGTTATTATTGTTTTCATTCGATCTTAATGCTACCTCACAGTGTTTTGATGAAACCAAACCTTCCGCTTCCGTTACATATATAGCAAAAATCATGAATGGCAAATTCCTTAATAGTTCCATCCGCCATTTTCTGCTCTTCTATATGTAATATAGAACCTCTCCCATTGCAAAGAAAGCATGTGTTATCCATGCTATTATTTTCTCCACCATTCTCTAAACTGCTTAATTTCTTGTAAAGTATCATTCCAATTTCCATTGAATTTTATTGCCCTATCATCTATAAATATATGACAATCAGGTTTTTGAATTAGATAATCATAAGGAATATTGAATTTGCTGAACCATTTCTTCAAATTCCTTGTAATAGGCCTTGAAGTCCATATAATAATATTATATCCATCTAGCTTAAGTTGTTCTAGTGCTACTCTAGCATCATTAATTGGCAATCCTTGTTCATCTCTTGAAGCCATTCCTATAACATAATGTGCTAATACTCCATCAAAATCAATTGCTATTGATTTACTGTAATTTTCTGTATTTCTAATAGCATTCAAAAAGTAATTCTTCGAGAAATGAAAATAAAGTCTAGCAAATTTCCAGAGTTGTTTGAACTTCATAATTACTTTTTTAAAAGAGGATCTAATATAGCACCATTGAATTGTCCTTCTAACCTATTAAACATTTCTCTGCTTATTAGAGCAGGTTTGCCGCCAATAGCACATTTTCTAGCATAAATAAGCTCTTCATCTGTGAATTCTTCTGTACAATTAATTCTAAATTCAGTTGCATCTGCTAAATCAAAGATATAATTATCAATTGTTTCATACTTATCAATTATTTTATGCTTAACTTTTTCAAATAAATCAGTGCTTGGATATGGAGTAGCATAAAACATATTATTAAGCACATCATTATCTAGCATGAACTGAGCAGTTGTTCTTAAAGTATCCCAAGTTTCATTGAAATAACCAACCATAAAAGTACAATTACAGGTAATATTAGATTCTTTAACCCATCTTATTACTGCTTTAGCTTTATCAATATATGCTTCTGGATTTCTAGCTTTATTCATCATCTTCAGAATATAAGGAGAAGCGCTCTCTATACCTATTCCCAGGAATTCGCAACCTCCTAATCTAGCAGCTTGTAATGTTTCTAGATCAAGACAATCAATTCTAGCACTACCTCCCCATCTAACTTTACGCCTAAGTCCAGTTGACATCATCTGTTCACTGAACTCCATAATCCAATTCTTTTTTAAGAATTGATTATCATCTACAAATCCAATGAAATCTATATTATATTTATCATGAAGCTCTTGTATTTCAGCTATCACATTGTCAACCGACCTAATTCTATATTTACATTTAGCAGTCCTAAACTGCCTTAAACAAAAACCACATTCATGAGGACAGCCTCTTGATACAACCATATTCAATGATCTTTCCATATCATAATTGATACATGAAGAATTGCCAGTATCTCGACCCCAAATTGGATTTTCAAGATATGTTTCAACTGGAACTTTATCATAATCAGGATAAGATAAATCATCCAGGTTATCAATCAAGGTCAGATTTCTATGTTTCTTCCATACTTGATCATCTTTATAAATTAAATTGCTTATAGTGTCGGGATTAACTCCATTTACTAATTGAAGCATAGGAGTTTCACCTTCATCTATAATAATATAGTCTAAATATTCACCATAATTTCTAATAGCAAAATCATAAGCAGCAGTTGCTAAACCTCCACCTAGCACGATCTTAAAGTCATGCTTCCATAGCTCTCTTCGTTGTGCTACATGAGCTAGTATTTCTTTCTGAACTTTAGCAGTAGAAATTAAACCTGATAATCCAACATAATCATAACCATTTATCAAATGACAATCAATCCATGAAAATATATCACCTATTCTATATGCATTCAAATCACAAATATCAACTTCGTGCTTATGTGCTTCTAGATAAGAAGCCATATATAATAAGCCTAATGGTGGATTATTAGGCTTTGCCCATTCTCTAATCGGTGGATTTATAAATAATATTTTAGCCATAGTTATTCAAATAAGTAGCACATTCTTCTAACGTTTTAAACGTCGTACCACCATTCCGTTCAATCATCTTACTTACAGCATCTAATGAACGTAATTGTCCTTTGTCAAAATAAGTATACCGCGTGTCTTTAATCAAATATTTATTAATATAAATGAAAATTGTTTTCTCTGGTTGCTTGTTTGAATCATCAACTGCTTCAGCAATAGAATAAACACCAGTCATCTCTGGAGTTACTACATATAATAAATAATCACATTCTTGTCGTGCTTTAAATTCATTTTGCCCTGCTTCTTCGTTCCAATCATCTACAACTGGATTGAAGTAATCAATCTCTAGCATTGAGATTAATTCATCTCTCCATTTAGATTCATTACAGGTTCCGCCAAGGTAAACAGATTTCTTCATAATAACCTAATATTTTAACCTTTCAATTATTTGTAATAAAAAGAATAATCGTGCTCTCTATAACCAGCAGGATATGACAAAACTGAACTGGGGTCTGTCGAAATATTAGCAGTTAGATAAATACCTCTTCCTAACATTACCATTTCAGCTTCTTTAAATGCTTCTTCATCATCAACTTCTAAGCATAACTGCTCATCTTCTACAACATATCCAAAGTTGTGCTTACTCATTCCATTTTTGTCCATCTCTTTTAAATCATCAGAGAATATACAATGAACTGCACCTGCTAACTTATATGGTTGTTGCATATCCTGCTCTCTGAATATTTCATTTGGAATTATCTTTCTTATAAAGTTTCCACAGGTGAATTTAACATACCAATAGACTTTCTTGTCCCCCTTCACAACAGTAATTGTATTGCCATAGCCCTGCATTAAAGCAAAGTCAAGCACATCATTAACTAGCTCAACTGTCCTAAGTGGATAAGTTGGGTATAGAAGCACTATTAAACAGCTTTCCTGATTAAGATAATCAATAGCATGTCTAATAACATCAATTACCGAAGAATCATCTTGCGCTAGTTCTGGAGGTCTTTCAATAATATTAACTGGTTTATTATGAATTTCTTTAGCTAAACGATAATTAACTCTTACTATCTCTTGAATATGCTTACATTCAGTTGTTATCCATACTTCATCAATTTTATCTAATGAGAGAGCAGTGTCTATTGTCCAGAACAGTAAAGGTTTTCCTGCAAATTCTCTAATATTCTTGTGCTCAATTCTCTTACTACCAGCTCTAGCTGGTATTATTGCTATTTTTTTCAACAGCTTCACCTAATTTCTTACATATACAAGCAAATATTTCTGCTTCTTGCTCATTTTCAACTATTTTAGCATAACTATTTCCAGAAATAATAAGCTCTTTAGAAAAAGAATCTGCTTCTCCAAAAGCTACAGCTTTTTTACTTCCTGTTACATTAGCATCAGTTATTTCATAAGAAGCATCAGTAAAAAATGATAGCCCTACTGTTGAAACATCACTAAAGAATAATCGCAGTTTGGGAATAGCTTGCTTATTTGCAACAAAACAAACAAAAATGCCATTCTCCCTAAGTGCTTTCTCTGCTTTTGAAGCAAGATAAACTAACTGATCTTCACTAGCATTTTCAGTTTTAATAATTGAATATAAAAGATCTGAGGAATTAGCTGATAATTCTTTTAAATCACTAATGTCTAAATCAACTAAGATCTTCACAGAATATTGGGATGCTATATCATTTATAAATGCTTTCAACTGATTATGCTTAGATTCTGGATTGATTAAATTAGATATAAGGGAACTATGGCTACAAATGTTACTCATTAATTCTTGAGGTGGGATAGTATCAATAATATAATCTAGAAGTTCTTCTGAGAAATATGTTTCTCGTTTTTGAATAGGAACTATCTTTTCTTTAGGATCTGATGATCTATAAATCCATCTATTTTCATCTGTTGCACCATCAATAATAGTGGTTGGATCTAGTAATAATTCTCTTATATTATAATCATGCTTAAGATGATTATCCAATGCCAATTGTAAAGGTTGCATCGTAACACCAACGGTAAGAATTCCACCTTCTGTGCTATTAATGAATGTTCCTTGATTAGTAAGCACGAAGTCCTCAAACCAATAACAAAAAGAAAGAAGCGCTTTATTAGTAAAACATTTTCTTTCGAGATAATCAGTTGTTTCGACAGGTTGATACGCTTTAGTTAAATCTGCTACACCTGAGCTTATATTAGAGACATGATGCTTAGTTGGATCATAATAAGCACAATCTTGACCAACAAATATTATTGGTTCACACTTTAGTCCACCATATGCCATACAAAGCATTATTGTCGTTACTGATCCACCAGCTCCTAATTGACCTATCTGTCCGGTAAATTCCACCAATGAACTAGTAAAAGGACATGATTCTAGAGCTCTTATGTTATAGAAAAAGATTTCACCTTTCCAATTTTCATACACACTTGGATGAACAAAAGTATCACAAATCAATATTATTTCATCTGTTTTTGAATAGAAATCACTATCATCTAACATCAATTTCATTTCTTTCGGCTTACTATCAGTAACAAATACAATATCTGGTACAATATCTTTTGCTAGCATTGGTTTTAATGCAGATGAACAAGCAATAATACATGCTTTATTTTTACAATCTTTTAATAAATCAATATTCTTATCTAGTGATGGTCCAGCGCCAACTAGTATAGTTGGTATACCTTTCAATTTATCAAATAACCAATTAACACCTTTGCTATTTCTTATTTTATATTCATTCGCAATAACGTTCCGCGTCCATTCTCCAATTCTATGTAGTATTGTAGTTTGGGAGATTGGACCTATCTGACTTTGTCTTTGTTCTCTGCTTAAATTTCTTGGCAAATTATCCTCACTATGTGCTTTTTTTTTAAACTCTTTACTGAGCCGTTTCAATTTGAAACGGCCCATTTACTCTTTACTTCCTTTAGTACCTAGCTAAAGCGAATCTAGCTGAATTTCCAATATGTGGAGCTGACACAGCAGCATCATCTGCAGTATTAACAATAGTTGCTAAAGCAACTGCTGTTGCAGGAGCTGATGTGCTTTTAACTAAGGTTACTCCACCATCAGCTTTTGCAATCACCAAATAAGTAGTAGCAGCGGTCACACCAGCAAGAGCTACAGAAGCATTTGCTATTGTGACGAAAGCACCACTGTTTATCACATATCCAAGTCCAACAGTAACAGTGCTATTATTAGAACCACCATTAACTCCAACTCTGCAACCTTCAAGCGCATAAAAAGCAGATTTATGCAGAGCAGCATCCTCAATTTGAGCTCCAGTGATAGCGCCAGTAGCAATAGTTGAATTTTTGACATTAGCAGCAGCTATTTTTGCAGATGTAATTGCATCAACAGCTAGTGTAGATGTTTTAACATTACCTGCCGCTATTTTAGCAGAAGTCACTGCATCGTCAACTAGTGTAGAAGTTTTCGTGCTACCAGCAGCCATCTTAGCAGCAGTAACAGCATCAGTTGCTAGTTTTTCTGTGGTGACAGCTCCCGCTGCTATCAAGGTAGAAATAATAGCATTGGTATTTATAGCGGACCCAGTTTTGAACTGATTTATAAAACCATGAAAGGTTGTGTTTAATGACCCCTCTAACTGTTGAATATCCCTTGGGAAAATGTCAGTCAAAGGAGTAATACTAATTCCTCTTGCCATTTCAATTCCTCCTTATTCAAGAGAATGAAGAAGAACTTAATAAGAAGTTCCTCTTCATTAACAACAGCTATTAGGAAGTCAGACCTTTACTAACTTTGAAAATTCTAACATCAATATCGTGACCACCAGTAGAATCTTCAGCAGGAGCTTCCAGAGCAAATCCAAAGCCATTTACTTCGGCAGCAGCATTGTCAACATCAGCGATAGTATTAACACTAGCATAAATAATACCATCATTTTGAGCAATACCTGAAGAAGCAGCAGTTCGCATCCTAGCAAATCCTTCATGTACCATCCATGCCATTACGGTACCAGCAGCATTTCCAGTTCCAGGAATAACACAAGGACCAATTGCTAAAGCACTTGCACCAGCAGCATTAGTAGCTCTTCGAGTAGAAAGATCATAAACAACAATATTACCTATTAAAATAGCAGTTCCAGACAGAATTGGTAATGGAATACAAGGACCTCTTAAAGGACCCTTTCCATCACTAAATTTTGCTCTTACTATCTGGTCGATGTTTATATCTTGACTACCAGTAGGCTCATTATTCTCAAATCTTATCTGCTCAATCTTATCACGTTGAAATGAAGTGATTTCAATAGCTAGGCTTCTCCAAATAGCAGTAGCATGATAAGTAACAGCAGGTACGTTTACAGCAGCTCCCCATGCAGCTTGACCAGCAGTTGGATTGCCATAATTCTGGAGATTTAGCTTTAGATCCCCAGCCGTTGCAAAATCACCACTAGCATCAGCAGCAGTAGCCCATAGTATAATAAAATCACTATTATTCCAGTTCTGCTGTTTTCTCTGAGAAGTTGGATCTACAATAGCTAAAGCACCAGCATTGATATAATCAGTGCTTACATTACCAGTCTCTGCTGTAGTTGAGGTCAACTGAATTGAGTTAGAACCAACTTTATAGTCAGTGTTATCAATAGCTACATCTAAATCACCATCATCATTCTCAGTCCAATCTGCTACCGTTTCACAGTCATTTACTAAGACCTCATCACCAATGCCGCTAGATAATCTTAATTCATCTAGTACATCCCTAAGACCATTATCTCTATCTGTTTGTCTATCAAAATAACCAAATTGGCTACCTAAACCAATAAGATCTTTTATTGCGCTTGCTATGTTCTGAGACATTTTATTATTCTCCTTGCTCCTTCTTGGCGATGATAGCTCTATTGAAGATTAAGATTTCTCAAGTCTATCCTAGGCTCATTTGAGACGCTAAGAAGAAATAAATATCTGGTTTGGTTTTTCTTTCTTTATAATCTTCTGTTTCTCTTTATCAAAATCCTCTACGTAATTGAGCGTGTTTTCATCTTTCAACATTAAATTCAGAACTTCTCTAGTTATATCATCCATGTTATAAAAAGTTTTATGCTTTAAACTCTTGATTTTCTGGATGATAATATGCTCAGGAATCTGTAATTGATCAGCGATGTGCTCAATGATCTTTGCTGTTGATTGAATAGCTTCTTCCCCTATATTTTTAAGGAAGTGCTGATTTAACTGAGCATGATTAATTCCTCTTTGCAAAGGTGTTATATTGCTATTGCCCATTTTTCATTCTTACCTTTAATAATCTGCTTGTTTTTACTTAATGATATTACAATTCCTCTTAGTTGATTAAAAGGAATATCTAGCTTCTTCTCAAGTTCTTCAAAAGAATGAGGAACGCCTTTAACTAAATCTAGAATTTGTTGAGTAATAGCAGAAGCATCCTTACTTGAATTATCTTCTGCTTCAACTGTAGGCTCACTAGCAATTTCAGTTTCTTCTTTAGTAGTCTTATTTTCAGCTTCAACTTTAGAATCTTCTGCTTGAAACTCTTTGCCTGCCACAACCTCAAAAGCAGTTGGAAATCGTTCTATTAATTTCTTTGCTTCATCAAAAGGTAATTGTTTTTCATCACCAGTTTTATCAAAATCTATACCTGTTGCAGAATGATACTCCTCGAAAACAGGATTATAAGTCAACCTAAGAGTTACCAAATTCTTATTCTCCAATTCTTCAGCTTGTTGATCCTCATGTGCCTCAATATCAAAATCAACAGGCTCAAAAACCTTTGGTAATCTCTTCACAAGTTTTACTGCTTCGTCAATAGATAAATCTGGAGATTTATCACCTGGTAAACAATCAAATTCTCCGTGATATTCAGTCAATGGAGAATCATCTTTCATTCTCAAATAAGGCATAAACAATTCTCTCCTATTCAAAAAATTATATCCATACATACAAAAAAAAAAGGTTGTAAGCGCTTAGTGTTAATGTAAGCAGAACATTAAGCGCTTAGGTAATTATTAAAGCGCTCATTAAGTATTAACGCTCAAGCCATATAGTACTCCTACAATAGGCTCCGTATTTTCATATTTAGGCACCATTTTTTGCCTAAGAGTAATAACAAACTTCGTCCTATCATAGTCAATATCTTTTTCACTATCAACCTTAGCTTGTCGTTTAGTACCCATCAAGAAGGCTCTTTTATTCACTAGTAGTAATTCTGTATAAGTCGTAGTATTACCATCATACACTCCACTAGCATTAAGGTTACGCCTAATCATAGAAGTTGGGACAACTGGGATATTAAATAAACTAGCCATCTCACCAGTTACAATCGTTGCCTTATCTCCATATTTATCCCTGGTAAGAATTTCAGCTATAGTCATTAATCTAAGAAATCCTAGCTGATTAACCAGAATTACCAAGTCTTCAGGCATACCATATTCATTAGTAGAAGTGCTCATTTTACTCCACAATTTCCTGAAAGTAGCTATATTTATGGTATCAGAACTATCCACTTTAGAGCTAGAAGGCGCTAAGATTCTAAAGCCCTTCCAGGTCTTTCTATGATCAGTGCTTGCAGTAACGTCACTATCTTGATGAGTAGTTGCTGTATCACCATTGATGCAAATATCATCAATACCTCTAGCTGCAGCTAGATATAGCTCTTTGCGAATATATTCAGCCATATCTATAACAGCATCTTCTTGAAGATCTGCATCAAGCAATACTCTAGCACCAAGTTTCTCAGGCTCAATTGTTACAACTCTAGTACCTGGAGTAGTAGCTGGAATTTTATCAATATCATCTTCAGTAGTAGCACCTGATATTCTATACAAAGTAGCAGCAGTATCAGCAGCAGGGACTTTAAGAGTTCCAGTCTTATTAGAAATTGGAATAGTATCAATTAAGCCTGCTACTCTAAATTCCATCTCCATCCGCTCAATAAAGTCAGCACTAAATTGTTCTGGTACCCAATCCAAGCCAGCACCAGTAACCTTAGCCATTGCTTTAGATAGTTCAGTTTTCCCTTCACGGAACTTTCGATATATATTAAGACGAGTTGGATGAACTTTCATTAAAGAGGAAACAATTATCAGTTTATCATTTTCTCGTTGCCATCTTTTTTCTTCTTCAGTTTCAGCAGGGAAATAGAGCATTTTATTAAGTTGTTGTCTAGGAGATTCAGGTTTACCATCATCTTCAAGATCATATTCATATTTCCCACTAGGTCCAGACTCATCACCATACTTATTGAAAAGGTGCTTCATTTTCTTAGAAACTTCCTCAAGAACTTCACTAGTAATTCGATCATGAACTTCCTTTTCAAGAGCAGGTTTAGTAAGCGCTACAAGTTCATCTATCTGCTTCTGTGTAATAGCCATTATTATTCTCCTCCTTCCTCATCATTTGCAATATCATCTATAACATCAAAAAGACCTTTAATAAACTTATCTACTCCGTCTTCATCTAACTTCTCATTTTTATAGAGTTCATAAGTTTTCTTGGTATGTTTCTGAAGCTCTGTCAAATCAAAAGACTTTTTGGTGGTTTTTGGTTTAGGATATTCATCCTTATATTCATCATCAGGCTTTTTCTTAGGCTCACCAGGTTTAGTAATTGTCTCAAGAGCGCTAAGAGCGCTTTTAATAGTAACTACTATTTTCTCTAGATCTGAAGCAGTCTTCCGTGAAATACTTCTACCTGCTTTCTCAATTTCTTCTTGCAGTTCCTTTTTTAATTCATCTTTCATATCAACGATCAATTCATCTTTGAGAGCTTTCTCTAAATCATCAAGGTCCTTTTTCACTTTATTCTTTTTATCCTTATCTTCTTCCTCGTCATCATCATCATCTTTTTTAGTAAGCCCTTTAAGATTAGCAAGTATCATATTGAGACGCTTCTTCTTTTTCTCATCTTTGACTTTATCCATCTCATCTTGAATTAACTTAGCAGCTTCACTTAGACTTTTCTCTAACTGCTTCTGCTCTTCTTCAGTCAATTCAAGTTTGTCTTTTTCTTCAGCCACTTTCATACCCTCCTTGGTAAAACCATGTTTATTTTTAATAATCCTTATTACTGCTTTAGGTATACAAGGTTCATCCACAAGGTCAATTCTCTCTACGGTAATTTCAGTTAAATCATATTCTTTATCTAACTCGTCATCTGGTATAGTTTGTGGAGAAGTTCTCATATTTACACCTTCCTTCTAAACCCATATCCTTGAATAGAAACTCCTTTTAGAGTTCCATCAAGGACCATCTTCCATACTTTTTCATTATTAATTTTAATTCCAGCTTCCCATGTACCTCTAGGAGTTCTTATTCCATTTTCAATTTCATCTCTTCTTAAGAGACGGCTTTCAACAATACTAGCATTAATAGGCTTCCCCTTATGCATTAAGCCTATCTTCCTTCCCTTAATCATATAATCATAAGCTGTTTTCTCTATCTCTTCTATGCTTATACCATCACCAGCATAATCTGCTTCATCTGGCACAAGCACAGGTGTAATTATAACCTGCTTATATTTCTTAACTTTGGTGATAGTACCAGTAAGCGCTTTCTTAACAGGCTTCCTTGATAAGATCTGCTTAATTTCAGGTGTATTAAGAAGCGCTTCATTCCAGATCATTTTAATCTTATCCTTCTTAGCTTTAACTTCTTCTTCCTCCCTATCATGAGTAGTAATATAAGGAACTTGTGCTTTAGGAGGTCTATTCATCATCCAGAACTGCTTCTCTGGAACTTTGGTATATTTAGCTGAAGAAGGAATAAGTTTAAAATCAAATCTTCCATTCAAGTGCTTATATTTATTCTGATCAAAGAACAACCAGAATTCTGAATAATCTGTTTTAGCAACTCCAAAGTAACCATGTCCACTAGCGCCAAAGAAATAACGGCCGGCAGTTTCAATAGTTGCACCTGTCTTCGTTGGGGGTATCGACCAAATAGGTTTCTTAGAAGTAACAACCCGAAGCCAATTTACCGGCTGAGTCAATTTTCGTTGACTTAACCAGTTATCATCTGCTTGATTTTCTAAGAATCTATTCCTAAGCACATAATGAATATTATCATCTAAATCTTGAATAGCTATTTTGACAACATCATTAGTTACTCCAACTAGATAATCTTCCGTAGGATGTTTAATCCTGAAATCATTATGGATATTACCAATATTAAATATACGATCTAAATTGAGCTTATCAAGATGAACAGGTAAACCCTTAACATATTTACGTAAAGTTCCTGATACATCGCCTCTTTTATCATCAACTGGCTGCATAATCTTAGTAAGTTCATCTAAAGGTTTCTCAATAATAACTGCTTCTAGCACTTTAAATACTTTACCATAAAAAGTATCAAGGTTATCTTCATTCAATGCTTTCTCTAATTTAGCTTTAACCTTAGAATCAGGATGCAGCTCTTCTATATAATCTGTTAAATGCTTTTTGGCTAGTGCTAGATCATTCTTCTTAAGTGCTTGAAACATTGGTTTAATCTGCTTAGTAGAATGCCAAATACCTCTTACATGATATTGAACTATAAATGGATGCTTCTTCCCATTCTCTTCAATTAGATACCATGATCCTTCAGTTTGCTCTAGTTGTTCTAATCTTTCTTGCTGCGAACTGCTGCTTCGCCTCTCCACTTCGTTCCGAGAAACTTTATTAACTGAACTTTTCTTGATGTCATAATTAGCAATAAGAATTTCTGTGTTCTCTTTCTGTCTGTTTTCACCAACCCATGTATTTCCTGAAGCTCTTAAGCTAACACTAATGATATTAAACTGCTTAAATAGATCATAATACTTGCGATCATATTCTAGAGAAAGAAGGAATTTACCTTTTAAATTCTTCAGTACTTGTGCTAATTGTTCAACATCAAATTCATCCTTGCCGAAACTAGCATCCCACTTGCCTGGATAAGGAGGATCTATATAAAAAATAACATCTTTTCCATCATACTGCTTAATAATATCTAGAGCATCCTTATTAAGAATAGTCACATTTTTCAACCTAGGTTTAACTTCAGCATATATTCTATCTAGCTTCTTAATTGGATGATAATTTATTGCTCCGGAGTAACTCTTTCTCATACAATTAAATGAATTCCAGATTAGATAAAGAAATTTGCCAACATTCTCAATATTACTCTTAAACTGCTTCTTCTTAAGCTCATTAAAGAATGATTTAGAAGATGACCATTTATACTGCTTAAGTTTATTCAGATCATCTTCAGTCATGCTTTTGAAGAACTTAAAAGCGCTTACATAGTCCTTATCAAGATCATTAAGTACTTCTTCTTTATATTTCCCTGAATCAATACCAAATAGAATACTAGCAGATCCGCAAAATGTCTCCACATAGCGTTTAGCTTCTAGTAATCTAGGGATTATCTCTTTTCTCAAATAATTCTTACCAGCGGGATGACCAAATGGAGTTTTTATCTTTTCAATTAAATCAATGTTTAATTCAATTTCTTCAGCTATTTCATCAAAGATTTCTTCAGCGCTTAGTCTATATTCATCTGGATAAAACACTATTTCTCTAGCAGCCATTTCTTTAATAATAGGCTTAAGAGAACTCTTAAGCTGCTTCCTAGTAAACTGAATCTTATCAGGATCTTCAACTAGCTTAGAATAATATGCTAGCATAAGCATATAATCATTATTAAGCACTTCATCTGATAATGTTTCAGGATTATAATTGAGAATATCTTCCATTTTATTCATAAGCCGTCTCATGTCCACCAGGTTGAATTCCTTGAACAATTCCGCCATATAACCATCAAGCATCATTTCAAATTGAATCTGAGGCTGATATGGAAGCCTTCAATCTAGCTTATCTCTGTTTTGTTCATCCCATCTAACAATATCTTTCATATGAATTATTTTATTTGTCCCAATACTTTATTAGCAAACTGAATAGCTTCTCTAGTTTCATCATCAACTGAACCCGTCCACCAAACTGATCTATTTTCTTTATCTTGAAACAAAGCCACTGAAATTGTAGGCCATTTATCAGTATCAAAATTAGCCAATAATCTTCTAAGTGCTTTCGCTAAGATTTTATTATCCATAATTAGAATAATCTTTGTCCTCTAAACTTTCTAGGTCTTTGATATTTCCTGCTGTAGCTACCTTTAAATTCTATTCTTTTATGCTTAAAAGAGTGATTATGAACTACTGCTTCGCCTCTCCACTTCATTACGAGAGCAACACTTAATCTAGCATAAATAATAATTGGGAAAATATGATGATTGATATAATTTCTATAATAATTCTTGAATCTAATATCATCTTCAATGTTTTCTACTTGATAGTTTACTACTTGATAACTTAAATCAATATCATTCCAAGCAATTGAATTCTTGGTCCAACTGAAATAATACCTAGTATCGCCAATCATATGTAATGTCCTTATAGCATTTACAAAAAGAAGCGCTTTTATTATTAGCGCTACTATCTGTTTCCTTGAAAATAGAATATTTATTCATCTAATATATCACTTACGTTAATGTCCACTCCTTCTAGCATTGATCTGAAATTACTTATAGCTACTAAATAACCTTTTATCATAGCGCTTTCAAAATGGTCAAGCCAATCATGCTTAAGTAGAGCCCTGAAATCTTTCTCTACATATCTAGATCTACATTGTGCTTCAACTTTATCTAAATTCTTAGTAATCAACCATTTATTGCTCAGAATAGTCATTCCTTTCTAATCATAGGTTGAATATCTTTAATATCATCTGCTTTCTGTTTCTCTGGTTCTGGTGATATAACTTTAGGAAACATCCATGCGAGATATTTGTTATCATCCTTAGTAAATTCTACTAGTTGAACAGGTACAACAGAAATAATATCTCCTAATTTGGGCTCCTTATCTTTAAATGAGAAAGCATATGTATTACCAAAGGCTTGGTCACTATGTTTCCTATCTTCAAGCTGCTTATTCATCTTCCATAATCGCTTATCGTCGAGTCCCTGCCATTTAGGCTTAGATAAGTTAGCATTCCATCTAATCTTAAAATCAGAATCAGCTAAGCGCTTCTTACTATCTAATGGAAACAGCTTGTTTCCATCTCTTAAAGCGCATCTAGCAATAAATGTGCTAGATTTCTCTGTTAATTTCTTATATGTACTAAGCGCTTCTTCACCTTCTATATTGCTAGTTGGTGTTTTCATATTAATAGAACTGAAAGGAAGCGCTTTTCTTTGAAGACCTATGATTTCTGCCGAAATCTTATGTACCTTTTTTATCTTTGCCCACTCTGGAGTTCTAGGTTTGGATATATCGTAAATGCTATCCGATGATTTCAGCATACTTCCTTCAGAACCTTCAAACTTATAACATTTCTCAAGAGCACTTGTAAGTTCTTTCCGATTTCTAGCTTCATAAAATACAGTTGGTACTATATATTTAGCAGTCTTAGGAATTAGCTTATAGAGATAGTCAAGTCTTTCCGCATAGCCTCTAAGATTAATTGGTCCCTCTTCTCCATAATATAAACAATCGTGCGTAAATAATTTAATTTCCCCTTGAAATGCTTCCTTTCCAACTACCAGGTGCATCATTGATTCCCTCGGCAAAGGTTTATCATCCTTGTAAACTACAGCTTCAACATCTATTATGAATTTGTCAATTTTAAAAGATTTAATCTCTTTAACTACTTCTGGCAATATATAAGATCTATCCCTAAACTTATCCTCAGTAAAAATCTTAACAGTGGATCCTTGCCGATGACACGCAAAACGAATTCCGTCATATTTGGGCTCTAGAATTAAATAACTCATAATATCTCTTGACAATGCCTATAATAAATGTTATTGAGGTAATCAAACCTCATCTGAGATTCAAGCGTGAGCAAGCAATTCAGTTAGAGGAATTCTGTTTATTATACAGAGGTGCTTACACTAAAACATTGATTAAAATTGTTCTGGATAATAGAAAGCTTAATGGCAAATTTAATTCAAAAAGAACTTTTAAGAACAACATTATTCTAACTGAACTATTCAATTCATTAGAATAATTCAAACAAGTCAGAGCAACAGGATTCGAACCTGCGACCTCTGGGTCCCAAACCCAGTGAGCTTCCTTCCGCTCCCTGCTCTGATATAGGTTCTGTTCAAATGATTTGGCCCCGTCACCATATCATCTGAACAGAACTCTCTTCTCACTATCAAATCAAATCAAAAGGAGATTATTTAGCTAGTACATTCCCAGCCTTCGATAAAAGTGTTATAACAACCCAACATATTCAGAATATTTCTTCCATATTCTAATCACATAAGTTCTTGTTTCTTTTGGTAAATAAGGTTCCATATTATCCCAAGTAACATGCTTATTTCTCAATTGTTTAACCCTATTAGGTCCAGCATTATAACTAGCTAGCATAAGTGTCAATTTCTCTTGTTCTGATATATCATTATTAATTCCAGTATATATCTTCAAATTATAATAACAGCCTAATTCAATATTAACTTCAGGCTTAATAAGCAATTCAGGATTAGTACCTAGCCATCTAGCAGTACTAGGCATTATCTGCATAAGTCCCATAGCACCAACTCTTGATACTGCTTCTGGATTGAATGAACTCTCAGCAAATATTTGAGCGCTTATCAATAACCAATCAAATCCATATTTACTAGCATGCTCTTTAATCAATTCATCAAACTCACTGATAATAAGGATTTCAATAATCTCTAATTGTTCAGGTTCTAGCATGTCAGGCACATTAGTGTTAGTGCTAGTTTCTTCAATATCAATGCTAGTATTATCTATATTATCTGCTAGTGCTAGTTCTTCAGATTGTTTATTACATGCTAGAATAAAGCTAGTTAAGAAGACTAAACATAGCATTAAAGTATAATATTTCATCCCAAAATTCCATTGATAATAAGCGCTAAAGATATAAAGTAAGAAGCAAGGAATACCCAAGCACCTATATTTCCTTCTTGTAATTGACTGGTAATATCTATTTTAAATAGTGCTGAGTCTAATCCCTTGAAACTGAAAGCACCTATAATAGTGAATAGGAACAAACCAGCAAATAGGTAAATTATATTCACTAGATTGATTTTAAGTAATGTATCAAACATATCTATTTCTTCCTCTTATTAATCCAATTCTCGATCATTATAATAACTCTAATTAGCAATGGTAATTGATTTCTAAGGATTCTGTTGAGTTGCTTTTTCATTTATTAACTAAAAAATAAGCATAAGTAATTTTAGGTTCAAGAATTACATTAATCACATTAAATCCAATTTGCTCAAGACAAACCCAAAAATCCTCTATGCTATATGTTGTAAAGTGGCAAAGATGAGCAGGATAGTCTCTCGCAAGTAACTTTGCTTCTTCAATCTTATTTTCTGCAAAACGCTTATATCTTATTTGGATTAATGCTATTCCATTATTAGTTAGTAACTGATATGCTAGTTTGGTTACTTCAATTCCATAACTTTGGTCAGGAAAATGTTGATATACAGAAGTAGAGAGAAAAAAGTCAACTGGTTCTTTTATCTTAGATAATACTTGTTCTGGTTTAGCTATATCAATGAGTACTCCTCTAAATCCAGAATAAATTCCTTTTAATTGATTCTCACATTCACTTAAGTTTTTACTAGAAATATCAATACCATAAAATGTTTGAGCATAATCTTTGAAAATAATAGCATTTGCACCACCACCAGGTCCCCACTCAGCCATTGCTTTAATATTAGTAGAATAACCAGTTAATATACACAATGTTTTATATTTATCAAGATTGTCTTCGCCAATTCTTATCCATCTCGTTTCATCTCTAAATTTTCCTTGCCCTCTAATATGTGACAAACTATTCATAGATAAGTCATTCTGATTCCATATTTGATTAACAATTTTAAATAGCTTATATCTTTCAGGGTTCATAATCTAGCAAATTATCCTTCAATAATTGGCCTTGCAAAAGTCCGCCACAATACATCTTCTTCTCCTACAAAGAATTCATATTCGTATAAACCAGCCCGAGATTTTATTGGTTTAAAGGGCTTCATTAACTCAACTTCTTTGCCAAGCCCAGCGCTAGGTTTCTGCTTAGTCAAATATGGTGATGCCAAATAATCAGCAATCATGCTTATTAAATAAGAAACTTTACCTTTATCATCAATCAACTTATTCAGTTCATCTTTAAGATTAGACCAGAAATCCTCACCTACCCATTCAGCACCAGCACCAGGTACATCAGCCATTGCCTTATGATAAGCATAACTCTCTTCGATATGAGTTATATCTAAATTGGAATTCTTAGATCTAAGCACTAAATCGAAGAGCTCTATGAAGCTCCATGAAGGTCCTGCTGGTGATGATATATGATGAAATTGATCTGACACTTCATTTGAAAATGCTCTATCAAACTTCATCAATAAGTTTCTAAGGTCTATTCTAGCATATCCATCATCATCAAATTCCATTCTCCATATAAGGTCAATATCATCTGCTTCTTTATCTGGTAATGCTGAACTACCACTAATACTACAAACACTTTCTATTACTACTAATTCATTAACTTTTCTAAGTTCTGTTTCAAATGTCTTATCTAACTTCTTCTCAAGTAAGCGCTTAGACTTAGATAATTGATGCTCAATTTCATCTTCATCTTCTTGTAAGAAGCTAGTTATTAATTCTTCATTCTTCTTAATTGATACCATCAATACAGGCTTACTCATTTTAATCTTAATACCAACAATCTTATCTAGCTCTTTTGGGCTAAGCAAATTAAACATCTGCTCATCAGCATAACCCAAAGTAATATGAGGTAAATATTGTTTTGAATATTCTGTATCATCAAATTTACTTCTGAACTTTTCAATCAATTGTTGAAGTTTATCAGGTATAGTTCCTTCTAATACAATAGCATTTAATTCTTCTCCATAAGCATTTAACCCTGTAGATATGAATTCAAACTCTTTAATATCAGATTTCTCTAATGCTCTTTTGATTTTAGATATATCATCTAAGTTATCAAATAAAGCAATAGTACAATGAAGCTGATCATTATCTGCTTTCTCATTTCTATCAAAACCTAACTTATCTTGAAGTTTCCAAAGCGCTTCTTTATCTTCAGGAAAAGAAGCTAACCAAGCAGGGAAAGCGCTCTTATTTAATAAAGTAAGCGCTTCTTCATCTAATTCATCTCTGACTTTATGCTTCATATCTCTACGTCTCATCTCTTCTAACACAAAGATCTTCTGATTAACAAGATCTTCACGATTGAACTTCTTTTCACCAGAGATTAATTGTCTGAAGTAAGAGTGTAGCCGGCCATGAAGGTTTTGTAATCCTAATTCGTCCAATTGAGATATTTGTTCAGGAGTTAATAATTGCATAAGCTATTCTCACATAGCATATAAATCTTGACGATTAATAATATTCTGAACTACTTGTGCTATATCATCTTCATCCATTTTTCCATTACCACCGTCATTTAACTGATTAGTAATGCTCTCACCTATATCCCTTGAAAACCTCTCAGGATGCTTTGTACCTTGTTCTTCAAAGAAAGCACGTTCTTCATTCTGTATACCCATTCTAGCACTTCTACTACCTATCCCTAGGCTAGGTGGAGCTTGATCTCCCCAATCAAGGTCCTTTCCAAATCCTCTTTCTTTTCTAACTTCATTTATTGTTTTAATTCCCATCATCACATATCTATAATCAGCCATTGATTGATCTAATATGTTCTCTCTTAATCCTGGTGCTGATCTTAAATCAAATTCAAACTTAAATTCTTCACCATCTGAATATTGAGATAATAATTCCTTATTTATAGTATCAGATAAATTCTTTAATAAGGGCATCAATGTAATTTCATAGAATAATCTATAAGCAGTTAATACAGCAGTTTTACTCTCACCTTTTAATAAAGCAGCTATATGATAACAACCTAAAGATGTTAATATTTCTTCTCTACTCATTTCTTTCATTCCTTGAAAATCAGCATCTTCAGGAGAAACCTTTCTAAGTTCTACTGGTTCAACATCAGCTTCTAATAATGCTACACCAAAGAATTTATCAACACCTACATGTAATCTTTGAAGTTCTGCTAACACACGTTCATAAGATGCTTCATCTAGCATTTCAGGAATCTTGAATATTAGACTAGGTAATATAGCATTTTGATAATAGCGCTTACCAAAAGTAATTTGATATAACTCTAATATGCTAGATTGTTGAGCAGCTTGAACAGAACCAAATCCTTGATAATCAGAAAGAGGATTGAAAGATGAGAAATGAACAACATCCTTCATATTCCATTGCTCAATTTTCCCGGAAGAACGTTGTCTACCATAACTTACATATCCTTTTTCATCAATAGGTTTACATTCAATTCTATCAGGTCTAGGAACATGAATCTTTTCTACATTATCTGATAATTCTTCTCTATCGATAAACCAATAAGCATCACCAACTAAACAATGATAACTAATTGTTTTCCTAAAGAGTTCAAAATTAGTAAGCAGATTATTTGGATTATTAAATAGCTCAAGCATTGGGTGAGATTCTACTTCTTCATTAGTACTCTTAGATATTAATCTTTTAGGAAGGATAGCAGCAGAAAATGCAATATTAGTTACACCTATAAATATCCAATGTAATGTCTGATAGACTTCAAGATAATCCTTTAAGTCAGACTTCGATAATTGAGTATCTAAATCTTCTTCAAGAGTATAACGAGCATAATCAGTAGATGCAAGGTTACGTCTTCTTGGAAGTCTTTGTTCTTCCATCAACCATTTAGATGCCTTTATAAGGGGCGTAGCAAGGCTTTTGCGGATATTCATAGGTCTATACACCAGATTATAGATTTATGCTTACAGTGCTGATATTGGGATTAAGAATGAGTATACCTCTTAGTTATTGTTTTGTCAAGTAATTTATTATCATTGAATAGAAATATCAAATAATGTTTCAGTTATAGAAATAATCCTTGACAAATGCCGTTAAATGTTGTATAATATATATACTTTAAATAAAGGAGATTAAAAAAAAGCATGGCAAAATCTGGAATGGAAATAATAGATGCTGAAACTGGTGAAGTGATAGAAGATGCAATATTCAGATTAAACGATGAATATTATGATCCAGATGAAGCTGGTTTTAAAATGACAGCTAATTTCAAGAATAATGAAACAAAAAAACAGAACATAAGGATTTATAGAGTAAACACTGAAGAGCAAATTGATGGGATTGATCTAGATACGGAATATGAATGTAAAAATACTGATGGTTTAAAGAAGGGATATAAGTTCACCAAGATGTATCAGGATGAAGACCCTATGTTCAGCAAAGATAGCTATTATAAATATTGGATCAAGATATGTTGTTGTTTGCATCAAGATACGAATGTTATTTATAACAGAAAGCCTACTTTACACAAAGTGGATCAGATAAGTGAACTTGAAAAACTGTGTGGTGGAAGTCATACTAGTATAAGCAAATTCATGAAGGAGTGTGTATCAAAAGGGTTGATAGCTGAATTTAAGTTAAAGGGAAAGAAAGAATTTGTTGTCAATCCTAAATATGTTTTAAATGGAAAAAGAATGCCTGTATTGCTTTATAACTTGTTCAATGAAAATGATGTCGAGGATAATTGTAATACGAACGAATAGGATATAGGAAGTCCCTATAATACTAAGAAGCATTTCGGGCAAAAACAGGAAGCTAAACCTTTCAGTCTCCTTTGCCTGATTGTGTTTCAAGGATTTTGACTTACGTATATATCCTATACGTACTAGACACACTTGTTAATTAAGTCAATAGAGATATTATTTGAATAAGGATTCTGATTATATCAAAATCAATCATGAAAGGTACTCAAGGATAAATCAGAGATTATTTAGAACAAGCCTTATGAATATTAAGAGATGTATTAGAACCCTAATAGAAACAAATAATCAATTGACTGAGTTAATATAATCAAGTTCCTGCTTAAGTTGCTTATTCTCATCGCGATATTTAGCTAGAAGCAGTGTATTACTTTTATCAACTGCTTCTAGCCATTGAAAGCTCTTTTGTAATGCTTCATATTTCTTGAGTAATTGTTGATATTTCTGATTCATGCTTCTATTATCTAATAATTTATCAGCACTTCTAAACTCATTATAGCATTTAGGGCTACAATATTTCTGATGTTTCCTTCCAGTTAGAAATTCCTTATTACATGAAAAGCAAATCTTCTTATATCCTAAGCATTGTTTACATTTCTGCTTATATCTAGGAATTTCAGCACCACAAATATTGCATACATTTGGAAGATTAAGACGTTTGCGCTGTTGAGTTCTGATCACAGTTTCTCTATTTCTATTAATAATACAATTAGGGCAATATCTCTGTCTAGTACTGCCCTGAAATGTTTTACCGCATAGACATGTTTTATCAATTAGTTTCGTCATAAATTATGAAATAATTTTGCTAGTTCATATATTAATAGGAAATATGAGTAATGGTCCATATACCAAACTTGCTTTCATCCCATAATCGTTACTGGTGCTATTCATTTCAATACTTAAAGGTTATATCCTATAAGTTACTTAGAAAGCCTGTCAGTGGCTTCCAATCAATTGATTTATTGATTTATATAACATTTAATTCACTAATATTTCAGATTGTTCCTTGCGGAAGTCAATAATATCAGATATGCTCATTTCCAAAGCTGTCTTATAGCCACACTGAGGTAAATGTAACATACTCTCTTTACTCAATGGGAAACTCCCACAAAGAGTTCTAGGGAATTCTGGTGTATCATAAACTAAGCACTTACCCATCTTATCAAGTTTTCTGCATTGATAATAATGATAAGTTCCTTCAAGATTACTAATACTAGGATTGATTGATAGCGCTTCTTTTGAAGTTAATTCAAACCAATTTTCCTGAATAAAATTATCATTATTTGAACCAGTATAATAATTCTGATTATAATCTAAAGCATGTGGCATTACAATAACCTTACAGCACATACCACATTGCAAGCACTTATTCACCTGAGTTCTCCCTTGATAAATCTAGCATATTATTACTAGCACTTTCTAATATCTTCATCTTAAGCGCTTCAGCATAATCATCAATCAACTTCAATGCCAGAGTAGTTCCTTCATCATATTCAAAATGTGATGTTTGGTTTGCAATATCAGCAATAAACTCAGTTTCTACTATCTCTGTTTCTGATACAATAGCCATAGCAAGATACTCTTCAAAACTCTTATCTTTATCTGATGAAAAATATTGGCGACATTGATAAAGTGCTGATTCTATATGCATAAATTGTTCAGGTGTATATTGAAGATAAAGATCTTGCTTATTAAACACTTTCCGTAATATTGAATAATACTTGTCCATTACTTCAACAATTTCATTATTGCAATCTCTAATTATTTTGAACAAATCAGAAATAGCTCTTCTCTTTATCAATTCATTCCAATTACCTATATACTCTTTATGCATCACAACTTCTTTCCTCCAATTATTAAGGACCGAAATTACCATAACTAATATGGGTTTCCCAACCTTTAACTTCACCATAATGGCAGATGATTATGCTTCCATATTGACTTCTGTAATATTCACACTGGCTGCATTTAGTTAGTTTCTGCTCTTTCCATGTCTTCTTCTTAGGGCAGATTACAAACTTGTCTGATCCATACGCTCCATGAATTTTAATTGATGCCATAATTAAAGCTCTTTATCAATAATCTTATCAATCTCAATTTGAATTTTAACATAAACATCAGGACTACACGTAATACACCAATAACCTGGTGGTAACTTAGAATCAGGGATTATATCTATCCCTGATAATGCCATTGTTCTATGCATACTTACGTTACACTTATTAAACTCTTCAATTGACTTATTAAGACTTTCTAGTGTTAAAGATTGTTTCTGAGGAGTTGATGCTGAATAAAGCATATCTGCTTACCTCCATTCTCAATAAAACCAAGGTTCAAGTTGCTTCCTCATACCAAAGGGAATCTTAAGAGCAGTACTTATACCTTTAGCCCATATATCAGCAGCACAGAAGAATTCATGATCATCATGGTCATGTCCAATTCTTCGTATCAATCTCTCAATTTCTATCTCTCCATTATCGGTAATTCTGATGACAAAGACTTCTAATTCTCCTTGAAGAAATTTAATAGTAAAGAAAGAATTATAGTTCATAATCTCTATATCATACTTATCTTCGGCAATACTTACATTCTCAATTCTAAGTTCATTACCTTCAACTTCAACCTCTATTTTCTTAGTTAATCTCATAGCAAATTGGCTCTTTCCCAAGCCATTTGACGTAATGTAGACCTAAGTCTATGTTCTATGGTTGCCACATCTAGCATATTATCTTCCCCTTATTTCCAATAATCAAATCAATGCTAGTTATTAGCTCTTTCATTTCTTCTCTCTCAGTTATTTGATGTAGCCTTTCGAATAGTTCTGCTGTCACAGGGTAAAAAGCTATATAATCCGGAGCATTTACTTCAAGTATTTCTGCATCATCACGAAGCATAAAGTGCTGACCATATCCACTCACATAAACTAGTGCAATTTCATTCATTTTATCAGATTTAACATAGTTTTTCTTGAAATCTCTTGCTGTCATACCTTCTTTTATTTCAATCGTGCTCATTTAATTAGTCCTCTCCTAATATATTGTCATCATATTTATGCTTTAATAAATCTATATGGGTTAAGTTCAGCTTTCCACACACGGAACAATTACCGATAATATCAGGCTGATTTGCAAATTCTATATTATCACAATGACCGCATTTATAGAAATCAGTTTCATAGACGTTGCCTATTTTTTCTAACTCATCCCAACTAAAATACATTCCCATGCTATCATAAAATGGATTATCAGGATATTTACCTGGTGCTATGTTTGTTATTAGAAATCCATTTTCAAAAGAATTGACTTCCAAGGTGACTATTCCATAATGAGTAATATAAGGGTGGTCCTCACCAAGTTGATATTCTTCATAATTGAGGAAATCATATCTAACAATATCTTTGTTGAATAAGATTTGTTGATTCTTATCTTTAGCACCCAACGAAATTATTAAATCAATATCAATTTCTGGTATATCACAATATAATCCAGGTTGAAATGACTTGAGTTCTATTAAATTATAATGGACACATTCATCAAAATTGATTTCACTCACTTCACACATTATCTGCTCAGGTTTATACCAAGCTCTTAATTTAAGTTCCAATATTCTCACCTTTATTCATCAATTTAACATTAAGAAGGTTCATTATTCATCTTACCTCTAGCTTGGTTAGCAGCTCTCCATGCACCTAATGCAAATGACATGCGAATGTAATAGTCATGTTGATCGTAATAATCACTAGGCACTCCGTAATATTTAACCCACCAATCCATGAATTCTTGAGTGATACTTGATACATGAAATTTGTTGAACCAATCATCTTTAATTTCAAAGGGAATGTTGATTGCAGATTTGTTCATCTTATCTCCCTAAGCGCTTTTACAAAACTAATCATCTCATTAAGCACTATCTGATAATCTTTATCTTCTACTAAATGAGGCTTCTTTATCATATCAATCTCATCATATTTCTGGGACTTCTTAATCCAATTAACTATTTCGGGATAAAGTTTAGGCATCTTAACATCAGTACCAACTCTTTGCATCATCCTGTTATAAAGCCTATAATCACTAAAGTCATATTTATGCTTCTTATCAGTAATATGTGCTATCTTTCCATCAGAACTTATTACTGATACTCTTACACGCCCTGACTTACTCTTTCTTCCACCTAGCATTACACAACAAAATAATAATGCCATCACTCCATCTGTTGTTTTGTAATCTGGATAAAGCTCTAATTCTTTCTTAAGTCTCTCAAAATGAGGATTATTACGATGTGCTATCTTCCACATTCCTTCTTCAAATTCCTCTTCTAAAGTAACTATTGCTATATCTTTCATGCTACTGGTAGTAATAACTCCTCTTACTGGTAATCTCCTTCCATCATTACCTCTAAGCTCTTTATAATCATCAACTAAATCATCTTGTAATGAGTTAGCTTCTACTACTATTTTATCAGGAAGATATTTATTATAATATTGAATTAGTTTAGCCTTCTTAACAGAACTCTTCCAAGCTCCATATTCAATATCAACAATAACTTTTCTTCCAGTAGCTTGAGAATACGCAACAACAACAATAGTAGTACCTTCACGCTTCTTAGTAGACAAATCCATACTAAGTATAGTTTTCCATGTATCATCTCTTTTGAAATCACCTAGCATTCCTTCAATGTAAGCAGCAAATGGATAAGCATCAGCAGTCTTAGCAATGTTTCTCATTGTTCTATTAAATTCTCTTTCATTATGTGCTCTCATGCCTGCTAATCTTTTCTCTGAATAGCGCTCAGGCCAACTAGCTAATCTATGACCTAGCGCTTTATCTTCAGGAAGCACTGAATATTTAACAGTAGTCCAATCTGCTTTATCTTCAAGATAATGAGGCAAATCAGATTCGAACCAGCTAGTCCCAACGAATATACACTGGGCAGTTTTAGTTAAGCGCTTTAAAGCAGTGCTATCAAACCATTCGATCATTTTCTGCCTTAACCTAATAGAAGCTGCATTTTGCAAAGTAACCACATCATCAAAAATCATTAAGTCTGTTCTAGCATTTAGTAATGGACCCAACACACCTAGCGCTTGAATGGAAAAATCTTTCATTGAAAGAGATCTTGTTACAGTGATGGCATCTTCTGCCCACTTGGAAGGTCTATTCTTATAAATTCTATCTGGAAGAGGCTTAAGGTTAGGGAAAATCTCTTTTATGTAACGATTCTCCATAATATTATCTTTAATTTCAGAGAGATATTTAATTGCTTGAGAATATGTAGCACTTATAAGCACTATTCTTAAATTTGTATCCCTACCTAATCTCCATATAGGATAAGCAACAGTTATTAGGCTAGTTTTTCCATGGCTCACAGGACTGAACAAATTGAGTCTACTCTCAGTTTTAAGCAGTTCTAACCATTCTTTGTGAAAATCCCTAAGCACAATGAAATCTCCATCTCTTGTTTCAGTATCTTTAAAGCAGTATTCACAGAAAGAACCAAAGTCCTCATATGCTAGTTCTTTGAGAATATCCATTCTCATTTCATTAACAAATTCCTGCTTAGCATCTTCAGGCAAAGCGCTTACTACTGATTGAAGTTCAGGAGATGTTATATTATTTCCTATTATTTGAGTTTCCATAATTATTCCTTATAACCAAGCGCTTTATATATTTGTATAGATTGCTTGTGATTGAGATCAAAGATAGGAACCATATCTACATATTCATGCAATTCAAATTTCAAGATAATGAATTTAGGTGATGATTGCAAAACAGGTTGATAACCACAAAATATTATGGGCTCGGGTATTGGCAACTCTATTTCACGGCGGGCAATATCATGTTTAGATACTTCAATTTCACATCGAAACCCTAAAATGTTAATTATAGCTTTCATTGATTATTCCTCAGTGCAATAAACATTATTAGTATCAAAAGAAAAGTGATGTACACAACGACAGCATTTAGTCACACTTACTCGATTGGGATAAGATAAGCATCCATAATCAGGATAGAACTCACCATCCCGAAGGGGCGAAGCAGGCTCTTCATAATCTGAACACTCTACATGAAACAGTGATCTTGTTTTACTTAAGCGCTTCATTAATAAGGGAACTTTTCTCATGTCATTCATTTACCATCTTTTTACTAATGACCAAAATCCTATTTTCATTTAATCCCTTGATGCTGTCCTACCAATTCTCGTTAGTCAAGCTCATTATAATTAAGAATATAAAAAGAAGCACCCCTATTCCTAGAGGTGCTAATAAAGCAGATAAGAAATATAAGAATATCTTGAAATTAACGTGCTCTGTTTCTCTGAGATTACTAGTCGTTATGCTCATATGCAAACCTCATAAAGTCGTCTTACTAAGTAAGAATTTATCCCATATTATCGTCAGCTTAAGCACTGTTTATCGCATAACACAGGAAAGGACTCATGAACAAGAAGTCCTAAATTGAAATGAATTATCTTCAAAATAACATAAGCTGTCTAGCACTACCAGTGCTAGCACTTTGCCCAGCAAAATTTCTATGAAATTCTCTCATATTTGTCCAATCTGCTTTTCTGTATAATACTCTTCTTGCAATATTGGCAGCAGCATTAATATCAGCATCACCAGACCAATTACAATGTGGGCATTGAAAGTAGTTTCGTTTGTCTCCTTTGCCCCTTATACCTTCTTCACCACATTCATGGCATATCTTTGAAGTTCCACCTGCTGCAACTGATAAAACAGTATATCGTAACCATTTCAAACTACCTTGTTTATCTACTTTATGCTCACCAGTCTTCTTATCTAGCATCGGGAATTGAGCAAAAGGAGTTTGAGCAACCGCTGTTTTATATTCAAGATACTTGATTATTTTTCTGTAACAAGAAGTAACGAATTTACCTTTAGTAATGAATTTGGGATCCAGGTTTTCCACGACAAATGCTGCATTATACTCAATTGCTATCTCTATAATCTGATTAATTAAATCATGAAACATAGCATTTAATGATTGAGTTTTATATGCTTTCAGATAAATCTGTTTGCCTTGAGCCTGTAAGTCCGCTATCTTCTTTCTATTCCATGCTTGAAGTTTATAAACATTAGAATCAAAGGCTTTCGTGAATAATACTTTTCCTTTTTTATCAATAACTGATATAGCTATTGGTGTTATCATGCCAACATCAATGCCAATATAGTTTTCAGCTACTTTGCCTCCTTGAGGAAACTCGAAAGCAACATGAAGGTAATAATCGTTATTGTCTTTTGATAGTGTAGCTGACTGAATACTAGCAACATCCATAAACCTCTGTTTATGAAACTTCTCAGAAAAAGATAACGGAACTAGTATTGCCCCTTTAGCAATCTTATTGCTGATAACTTCACCAAATTTAATATCAATCATATCAGTAATATTTACTACTGGAGGATTTTCAGACTTGGCAGGTAGCAGATATAATAAAGCATAATATTTATCTTTTGAGTTCTTCAATATTGCAAAACGCCTGTTCATCCAACCAGAAGGCATGTTTGCATAACCACAGAAGCATAATGGTTGATATTTGAAATTACTAACACGTCTTAATTCATTGTTGATTTCATGTAACTCCTTATCTGTATCAGCTTCAAATATTTGTTGTACTAGCTTTTCATAGCTAAGAGATGCTTCTTCAGATCGTGCTAAAGCAATAGGTGGATTTCCACCATTTCCTTTCAATGCTTTGTATGCTTGAAATTGAGAATGAACATGGTTTATAATGCCTTCTCTAATACAAGAATGAACGGGTAATCCTGTTGGAATATATGAAGTTACTTCAGACATTGTTGGTATTTTATCACCAAAATGATCAAAAGCATTAGCAATTAGACTAGTATTCTCAGTAAAAACATAATCTAGCACTTCACGTTTATGCTTAGAAGGATTATGTAATTTAAAAATAGCTGTTTTGAATGTTTTGAAGGTATTGTTTAGCATAATGTTTAGATACTCTGATTTATGTCATTTCATCAGTATGAAAAAGAGTTTATGTGCTACCATAGTTACTACTAAATTGAGCTTGACTGTTTATGTGCTACCATAGTTACTAGTAAACTGTCAAATGCTTTGTGAGTTTCGCTTTTCTCTCTTGAGTTCATATTCAACCATGATAGCTAGCAAACCCCATATGGTAGCCTCACTAAGTGAGGATTTACCCCAAATTAACGTCCACTTAAGCACTGGTTATCGTGTAATCTAGAGAAGGACTCATAAACAAGAAGTCCTGTAAATATTGCCTGGGCAAGTTATAACCTAGGCAATATTTAATTTTATGATTATTATTCCTCTTGAGAAATATCAGATGCACTTACCTTCTTTAAGGAATCCCTGTCAAGCCCAGCGCTATTCTTCTTCTGAATCAGCTTTCTTTTGTGAGTGTTCTTCTTCATGACAGTCTTTACACAAAATAACTAAATCATCTAAATTCTCATGGAATATCCTGGAATAAGTATCATAACTCTTATGATGAACTTGAATTGGAATATTAAGTTCTTTCAAGTTATCAAAACTGCGATGACATTTACTACATTCGAGTGGACTAGCTGCAAACTTTTGTTCTCTTTTAATCTTCCAATGGCTAGTTTCACAATAACCTTTTGAATTAAAATTGTAATCATTTATATCAAACTCATTGAACATTTCAGAACACTGAGTATATAATTCTGTTTCTTCTTGATTCATGGAAATAAAGTACTTAGGATAATCTCTAGCATTAAGCACAACTACTATAGCACTACTCATTTCAGCAACATGCATATTTTCGTGCTGGTAACTGTCGATTATTAATCCTACACCACCATTAATGGCTCTGGAGATCCTAGTGAATTCTTGCCATTCTGGTCTCTTGGCTACAATATTATTATCCCTCCTCACTCCAGTTCTGAAGAATCTGCCTAAATACATCATATCCCAAATTAAATCTCTGCTTACAGATAACTCAATATCTGCCTCTAGTCCTGCTTCTTCGGGCATTTTGGCATTTTCAAGCTGATCTATTCTTGATGATAATTTAATCAATTCAGATTCTGCTTGTTTTCTCCATTCTTCTAGTGTTGCCAAACTGGATAAAATAATATCAGATGAAACTGCTTCTCGTCGTTTTTGGCTAACTTCACTTTCCGCGTCAAGCCCATCACTAATTTCATTAATCTTGATTTTAATTGATTTCTCTTTTGCTGGTTTTTCTTCTTTAAGTTCCTCTACAGTTTTACCTAGAACCGTTGCTGCTATATCCTTAGCAAAATCTTCTGGAATCCATTCAGTTGCCTGAGTTTCAGGCAACAACATTCCTTTATCAAATTTAATAACTTCATCAAGCTGATATTCATATTCTTCATCTTTCATCCATATCTCACTATCTCTTGCAATTTTTACATTTTTAACAATAAAACCAGTATATCTCCTGACATCATAATCAATTATGCTTCTCTCTCTTAATGCTTGCATACAGCTCTCAGTACCACTACAAGAAGGCTCATAGCCTTCTTTCTCTCCAGGAGTTACTTTATACCCAACTTGCTGACCAATTTGATGTGCTTTGATTGAGAACGGTAAACTATTATTACTTGCAAAATCACTCAATAAATCATAAGTCTTTCCCTGTTTCTCAGTTAAATCTTTTAGATATTCAGTCATTAACGTTTGCTCCTTTTTTCAAATATAGCAATAATTTCAATTATCTGATTTGATATTATCTTCTTGATGTTCTAGCGCGGGGCTTGACACAGCAGATGCCTCTGTTGAAGCTGGTAATTGAATTTTAACGGTATTGATAGTTTCAAGTAGCTGCTTCTTCTGCTCAATAGTCATTGAAGCATAAGGACTAGCTTCTTCTTTTTCACTATCTGGAGCAATATTAAGAAGCCTATCAACAGCATTTATAGCAGAATCAATTCCTTGCATCATCTCTTTGAAACTCCCCATTGGAATTTCAGCTATCTCTTCTTGGAATCTGCCTTTTACATTAGCAATAATCTCTTCAGCAAATTCTACTTTTAATTTGGCAATCTTAGATGCTACTCCTTCTAATTCATCGTCAACTTTTAGACTGATCTTCTTGAAGAACTCTTTCTTTCTCTCAACCCAGTTCTCTTCTATACTCCACTTTCTAAGAGTGTTGATGTTAATGCCTATTTGTGTTGCTAGCTCTTTCCAAAATGCAGCAGATTGCTCCTTTTGTAGAAATAAAGTATATGCTTTTATTCTTTGTGTTTCTTTAGCCATAATTATTCCTTACTCCTAAAAGCATGCTTCTTCTTATTGCCCACTTCAATCAAATTATTATTGATTAACTTTCTGATAGCATTTCTTACTGTATTCTCCGATAAATCTAACTCACTCATTATCTCTTCTATAGTAATGTAAACAGTTCTATTATCAAGGCCAGCCGCGGTGTTTTGGGTAAGACCAGCGCTGGGCTTGGCAAAACCTTCCGCTTGAATAGCTTCAGTTAGATAAGCATATATTCTGGTAGTTGCACAAAATATGCTGTTGTTTATTAATTGTTCTATAATCATTAGGTTTATTCCTAGAAATAGCAGTGATGTAACAGAACAGCTTAATAATACTGTTCTATTACATCACTGGATTTACCGAGACATTCAAAATGACTTATCACTTGTGATAAGCATATAATTATACTATATTTAACATCAGTTTGTCAAGACTTTTCTGCAATATAATGAATATTCCATGCTGTTTATTGCAATCTGATTAAGTGCTAGAAAATATATTGGCACCCGAAGCATAACGAACCAAATAATATAATGCAGCACCCATTGAACAAGCTGAAAGCACACCACCATCATATATTCTACAACTGCTACATTCGTCTATGTGTCTGCTAAATAGCTTACACAAATCCTCTATATATTGTTTATTCAGCTTAAATACCACCATTGACCTCCCTTTATATAAGTTTCCAATTTTCATCATGATTATCTGCTACATATTCACCAGGTTTAATGCTAGCATTGCGTACCACTATCTGTATACAAATCAATGTTTCATGATGAAGCTTCCTGATGATTGATTCAACTTCATCAGAATATCCATCTAAATCTTCTTCATAATTGTAAGGTAAATCTAGAATGTCTACAATCTCACCTAATATCCCTGAATTACCATAAGGACGCTTTGAATCAACACATGGAACACCATGCTCATAAGCAGTTAATTCCCATCTAATCCATAAATGACTTAATAATTTGATGTGCTGTTCGGTTACAGTAAAATATTGTTTATTATCTTCTACCCTGGTAAGAGGATTGACCTGCTTACCATCAATCTCATATAGCATATAACCTCTATCTGATGGATGAAAGTCATATTGACGAAAATCATCAGTTAAAATGGACATCGCTACTCCAACTTTCCCACCATTTCTAGCTTGCTTCATAATTTCATCTTCTGAATACGTCTTGTTTTTCTCAAATATCAATTATTCCCACACCTCATTTCTCAGTATATTACCTAATTGGTCTAAATATGACTGCTCTAACTGCTTACTGCGGTGTTTTGTTTCACCAAAACCTTCCGATTGAGCCGTTTCAAATTGAAACGGCTCAACTAATAACTCTTCTTCTGCTTTATCTAGCACCAGGCTTGACAATGCTTTGAGATGATTGACCCTTTCTGCTTCTTTTTCATCAAACTCTTCTGTATTATTATCAAAGAAATCATCTTTCTTACATTCTTCACATCGCTTTATTAAAGGGTTCCTAGCTAAAAAGGATTTATAACATTCAGTGCATATCCTATTGATGCCCCATATTCTGCTACTTCTTGCACTTACCATTATTTTAATTCTCCTTACCTTGTGGTTGTAATGCATTATCAATATTCTTGGCAAAGTTTACATATTTTCTTCATAATCTTCTTGATATTCTTCTAGTGGCTTGTTGAACAAATTATATAGAACTTCTGGTATCTTATTCCCATTGAGCGCGTAATGAGGATTTACGATATAAATCAATTTATCAGTCCTAAATTCAGCTATAAAAGATTTCTCTAAACATTCACGATAAAACATATAGAATTTTGCTTGTTTAGCTTTGCAAATTTCCATTAAATCTTGTCTGGAATGAGCAAATCTTATTTTCTTGTCTTCAATCATATAAATAATATTTGTATCTTTCGTTAATCTCATGGTTAACTTTAACCAATAAGCTCCATAAGTAAGATTAGTCAATTGAGGTTCATGACGATGATATACTTTGGTAAATTTCTTTCTATGATCATATAAATCTATGAATTTACCATATAAAGGATGAACTTCAGAACATGGTTCATCTAATTTTTCCCCTTCTACTTGTTCTTGAGACATTCTTAGATGTATATTCTTTGCGGAAAAACGAGTGCCTTTCTTATTTAAATTTATTATTAGATTTTCTGGATCTATTTCTGGATCTAATATTACTGCTTCCCATTGATTAGAAGGTAATATTTCACCAGTTGATTTGTCTATAATTCCTATTTCGTTCATTTGGATTCTCCTTACTAGATTACGGAATTTTTCCATGTTTTATGATGGATAGATATAATTATACTATACAAAGCTAAAATTGTCAAGCCTTTTTCTAAATAATAGCTGCTGGATATAAAAATGCTTTGTTGATAAATGAGAGAAACAATGTTAATCAAACTGCTAGAATCTAGCAGGTGGTGTAATCATCAATTGGACTAACCATAATAAGGCTTTCAAGGGTTATTTTAACCAAAATGACGGAAATTGTTTCTTATTCTTTGTATACTTTCTTGCGGAGATACAGTTTTGTCAATACACGTTGCTGTATTCGAAAAACCAAAATATGTTACTAGTAATAAGAACTTCAAGCATAAACAGCATGTTACTAGTTTCGTTAGTTTTTAAAGACGTCTAGAACTTTGATAAAAAACTTATTCTTCTATTACCTTTTATCATTATAATATAGTCTACTAAATTGTCTAACTTCTTGATATCTTCAAACCCTAAATATAATATCAATGAAAATAATCTAGCATTACCTTCTGCTAATTCTTTGAACCTCATATACTCTTCTTCTGAAATAAAAATATGTAGCGCATATTATTTATACTGAACCTCATTTTACCATCTCACTACGATTTAATTAGTACGTACCGTCCAATACTACTTATTTAGTATTATCAATCGAATATTAGCATAGTAGTATTACTTTTTCAATATTAGTTTCTTAGTATTAGCATGATAGTATGATAGTTTTAGTATTGAAAGCTCAATACTCTTATTCAGTATTAACTATCCAGTATTCATTATCCAATATTGACTATTCAGTATTGATTATACAATATTAGTTATACAATATTAAACAAAGAATAAAAGAATAATCGCTGCTAAGAAGATATCTCACAAGATGGTAAACAGCGGAGATGATAACAGGTTAATTTCCATTGTATAAACTATATAGAAAAAACATAAATTTGGTATCTATCTTTAAACTGGTTGAGTTGTAATAGATTTTATGGGATAACACTCTGAAGTCATTTAAGAATGCAACCAGGAACGCAAGAGATACCTTATTAGAATTTTAACATTTGTTAAGGAAAATTTTCCCTTTTCAATTCATAGATTTTACTAATAACTTAACAGTTATTAAGTAATTATTCTTATAAGCTATACTGTGTATGAATAGATAGATAGGAAAACTTTTCCAAGGTTTAACACAAAGGACATATTAAAGTCAAGATGTCAATAGGATAACCCTATACAGTGCTTGATTTCTAAGAGATATTAACATTTGTTACAAAGAATTCATAGTTTAGTATAAACATTCAGTGGTAGTATAGCTTTCCGTCATTACTACATAAAGTGATATATTTATCAAATAGGAAAATGATACACTTATCAGCAGCGAGTATCTCCGCATTGGAACGAAGAATACCTGAAACGCAATGATAGTATAGCTTGGCATGGTACTTGCTATAGGAAGTGTAATTAAATAAATAAGAAAAAGTCAACTTGTTACTGATACAGACAATAGGCTAACATGGTCTTACGGGTGTTAGGTTGTCTCCGATAAAGGCAAGTTGCAATAATCATTTTTTCATGGGAGACATATTTTGTAAAAAGCAAAAGAACGCCAAGAACGCTTAGTTATCAGTGTTACTGAACTGATATAATGACATAATCCTATATGCTAGATCTTTACTTATAGCTGAACCGTTTCAATTTTAAACGGTTCATATAGGAAATGATAAGCCTATACAAGTTATGTTTGGGTAAACACAAAATACCAGAAGTGATATTTGAAAGATAATATCAAAAAACTAAACGCTGGGCAAATTGACTGTCATTATTTTCAAGGCATCGGCTAAAAAACATAACAATCATAAGTTAAAAAAGATGGAATTCTATCTGTCCTTACATACTTTTCAATTTATATATAGAATTTGATAAGAGATGGATAACAACGTTCTGTCAACACTCCGACATATTCGGAGTATCCAATTGAGAAATTGGAATGCAATTTTTGGTTGATTATTATATCTCATGACTAAGACAAAGTAATCCAAACGAGGCTTTTTTTAAAATAAGACTTAGCTTGCCTTGTGTGAGATTAATATTCTTAGTGAAACTAAATATAATCAAAATGGGAGAACATTCAAAATGTCAGATATAAAGAAAGACACAGTTATGGAAGAATTGTCAATACCTGATTATGAGATAAAGATTCAAGAACAACTTGACGCTGGTAATTGGACATCTGAATTCGCTGGCAAAGCCCTTGTAGATTTTGCACGTCCAATAAAATCTCTGAAGACTTTCAGAAATGCTGGCATGAAAATCAGTAAAGATGTTGGTAGCATAATTTCCAATACTAGCTATGTTGGATTATATGAAAGTTCAGATGACTTGACAATGACGTGCTATGGATTAAACATTGGCATGGGGCCTTTAGCTAATATTGACAGTTCTGGAAAATGTATCTTTAAAGGGGACAAGGACTATGTCAATTTAGTGCTATCAGGTTATCCAACTAACAGAGCAAAAGAATTATATAGCAAAAGTGATAAGTTGGAAAAAGTCAATGCTATATCTAGGACACCCAATGGTGTATCTATTGACAATAAGAGTTTACGGAATGCTAAGAATTTGAATGAATTGAAAGCTGGTATCCGTAACATCTTAAATCCCAAAAGTGGGGCCAATAACAATTCATTATCCAGTCATGATTTATGGAATAGTTGCAAAAGTATCAATGGAAAACTATCTAGTTTCATAGACCGTCAATCTGAATTAAACTTGAAAGATGACAATAAGAATTTAGAAACGATTGATTTTCTTGACAGTATAATTGAGTTGGTTCCGCAACTGAAGAAATTGGTACTAGATAACAAGTAGTTCTTCATAAAATGTAGCATGAGCAAAAATCCTTATGCTACATTAGAGCCGTTTCAATTCGAAACGGCTCTATTATATTTATAAGAGGTATTGCAATATGTTAGGCAAAAATATGCTTACATCACGACAGATAAAATTAGAAACTAGAAGAATAAGGTGTGATAATTGTAATGAAAAATGCAAGGTCTATGATATAGAAGACTTTGCAAATGGGAAATTAGCAAGATTAAAGTGTCCAAGATGTAACTGGTATACTGAAGGGAAAGTTTTCTTGAAAGATTATAATATACCATTACAGATAAGACAACGTGTAACTCGGTTACCAATGCAAGATGCAATTGAAAAAAAAGAGAATAGGGAAGAACATCTCCGACATTACTCACCGTTTCAAATTGAAACGCCTATGGTATCAGTGTTCAAGGACTTATCACAAGCGATAAGCATAAAAGAAGTGAGACGCCAAAGACGTGCTAGATTGAAACGTTTGGGATTATCTGATTAACAAGGAAGTATTATAATGATAACAATGGAAAAAGCAAAAATAGATGGAAAGTCTATTTGGGTACCTAAGAATATATTCATTCCTACACGAAGAAAACGTCAACATTTTAAAGGTATACAGTTGACAGATTTCCCCAAATTCAAGAGATAGCAGATAGCATTGTTATATAAGAGCACAGAACATTACGTGCTCTTTTTTTTATGCCAATAAACTTTATCCTATTGTACATTTCCTGTACAATCCTTACTCAAATGTACTTATAGGCTACCACTGATGTAAGTCTATGTAACCTATAGTTATATACTGAATAATCTTGGATTAATATTTAATGGGTAGGTATAAGAAAATGCTAAAGAAGATAAACAAAGGTCCACAAGTTTATAATTATGCGTGTATGATTATATCTAGTGCTAACGTTTCATCCAGAATTGCTCGTTACAAGTCCAGATATAATCAGTTAGATTCGTGTTCAAAACTAATTATCTCTAGAAGGTTAAAAGTAAGCAATTATGATTTGTATCTAGACATATGCAAAGAATAATCATAAATTATGTAATAAATTTGCTAGTTCATCAATAATAAGGAGACAAATAAAATGTCTATGAACAAAGTGACTAGGCGAAGCGGTAGTTCAGTCAAATTAGGTTTTGATTTTAACGATAAGAACATAGCAGTTAGTTCTATTACCGTTGAAGATCTCAATATCATTGAGCATGAAGTTAAGGTGCTAGAAGATCTGTCAATATCCAAGTCCAAGCAACTTAAGGATCATGTATCAATGTTAGAATCAGTTTCTTCCAGCATAGCATCAATGGAAGCTCAGTTACTAGCCAAAGAGGAAGAGGAAATCAGATTATTAGAAGAGAAGGCTATAAAGTTAGAAGAGAGTGCTACGGTGCTTAGTAATAAAGTGATTGAGATAGACGACGAAGTAGCTCAAACTGAGCAGGAATTGATAGTAAAGATGGAAGTACAGCTTGAGTTAAAGCTATTGATAGATAATGAATTTGCTAGTTGGTACAATGTTAATTCAGATTACTTTAATTCCCAGACAGTTTATACTCAAGCTAACATTCTTCAATCGGAGTTATCAGCGGTGGTCAAAAAGCAGGAAGCTAGTAATAGATTAAAAGAAGAGTTATCATTAAAAGATAATGTTACCAGCTTACTAGCTGACATTCAAGAAAGCTCTCCAAATGTGATTAAGATTGACAACTGTTATGATAAATTAGAAGAGTTAAGGGAGAAAGCTCTTAATTTAGGGCTATATTCATCTAAGCAACCTGGTGAAATAGTTAAAGCTCTAAAATCTGTGGAAAGTGAATTATGGAAATTAGAGCGTGAAGAGGTTAAAGAGGAAATAGAAGCTCTAATTCTCAGCATAGAATTTGAAGAATCTGTAGATAAAGATAAGATAAAAGACTTCAGGGAGGAGATAAAGGGCTTACAGGAAGCAGCGAAAGAATACAACTTGTATAAGGACCTACTTTATGCTTGGCAAGTATTAGACAACAATAAGCCGAAAGAGCTTCAGGAAGCAGAGAATGCTAGACATGCTAGAAGGCTAGCTTTATCAGAAGAGCAGAAATCTAATTCAGTTATAGCTCATGCTCTTTCTGAAGCTCAAGCTAGATAATATTGAATAAAAGGAGCTTTCAATGTCAGACATTAGAAATATGGATGCACTGATTGCAGAAGAGATATATGGAATTGAAGTATTTTACGATAATGATAATTTGCTTGACGAAGATGGTAATACAATTCCATTTTGGTCCACCAATATTTTATGCTCATGGGATTTAATCAAGAAATTCCAGGCGCATAATCATATAGATTTATCATGGGATCCTTGTACGAAAGATTGGTCATGTAGAATAGTATGTAAGAACTTTCCTATCATTGATATAAAATCGACAGAAAGAACGGCTCCTCTTGCTATATGTAGAGCTATTCTAGCATATAGCGTTAGCCATTAACGATGTTAAATAATTGGCTTGAGATAGGGAAGAGAAGACGTAAGTTGATAGAAAAGATAATTGCTCTAGATTCAAGTAGGACTATAAAGCAATTATCTAAATGGTTAGTTCATAATCTAGAAAGGGAATTATTCTTCTTAGAAAATTATCCCACTATATATAGACAAAATCATTCCATCTCTATTAGTATTGATGATAGGATTGATGAATTGATTAAGAAAGCGAAGGATAATGGAATGTGGAATGAAAATCCAGTGAAAGGAAAATGGGTATGAAAAACACCTCCGCCTCTAATGGGAAGACATATTATGTTTACGAAGTAACCAAGACGACCAAGATAGTAGTTCCTTATGTATCAGAAGAATTAGATATAATATCTAATATAATGGCTAATAAGGGAATAATAGCTGATTCTATTCAAGCAATATCAGCCAATAATGCAATAGAAGCATTGTTAAAAGCTGGTATAGATGAAGATGATGTATTAGATATTCTCATCGAAGAAGTAGAATTTGCTGGAATAAGTGCTTTAGTAGAATTTGATTTGATAGGAAAAGAGTTCTTATGAAAACTCTCAGCAGTTATTACATGAATAAGATTATTGTAGCAAACAGATACAACATTTACAAAACAACAATCAATCTATATAAATGCTTACTGATAGTGGAGTTAGAAGAAGATAAAGACTCATTAAAAGAGATGATAAGGAGAAAAGAGAATGAAATATGCAATTGAAATAAGAGAAGATCTATGTTCAATTAGAGAAGGTGCAATGAACGGAGCTTCTAAAAAAGATATAGTGATAGCAATAGATCAGATATTGTATGGTATAGACATGGATGAAATGAACGATTTAGAGAATTATTTAATTGAGCAAGAGTTTAATCAGACTTTTGGAAATGGAATAAATCCTTTTTAAAAGGAAGAAAGAATGATATGCAAAATAGATGAAATAGAGATAGGAATAGAAAAAATATAGAGCATTATAGCTTTATAATAACAGAGAGCGGAGAAGAATACAGATTATTTGAAGATCATGTAGAAGCAGAAGCAGAAGTAAGAGCTTATTGGAATAATATGGCAAAAAGTTCATCTGAGGAGTTATGTCATATTGAAGGTACATCTTTTGATGATTGGTTAAATGATATAATCAATGAAGGAGTAGAATATCATTTAGCAATTTACGATCACATAGAGCATGAATTTGAGAGTAAGCATGAAGATTTAAACATTTATACTTTAGCTTATCGTATCAGTTAAAAAAAAGGAGAATAATTATGATATTAGAAGTTGTAACAAAACATTCTGGCCATAGTGATTCCTGTAAGGGGCGAAGCAGTAGTTCATATAGATTTAGCGTTAATCAGTTCCAAGTATTCCCAATGAATCTAAAGAGCACATTAGTGCTAGAAGGAAACTGGAGTTTTGTTGATGGTGATTTTGATCAATTCATGTCAGATTCAGATATATCAATAAATAAACAACAAGAGCTAATTATTCATAATAAGATGGTCTTTACGTCAGTGGAGAGCGAGTGTAAGTATTGTGGTAGTATAATTGCGGAAGGTGATAGTAACTTATGCTATGATTGCAAAGAAAACAATGATAGAATGTATATGCTAGTCCGTGAAGGGCTAGCATATTATAAATATGACAAAGGAGATAAGCGGAAGGTTTTGCCAAGCCCAGCGCTGGTCTTCACCCAAAACACCGCAAGGAGTAATTATGAGCCTTATCATTCATGATAAGCAGAACAGATGGTGGATGGCAAGCAAACAGGAAACTGATGAGCATGTAATTCTTAAATTTAGGAGTTGGCAATAACAAAAATGTCTAGATTATATAGTATGGGTATTACTATAAAGGATTTTGATATTGATAAATCAGAAGAGATTATATCTTCAATAATAAAAGAATGGAATATTCAGCATAAATCATTTGATCCATCGCGGTGCGATTGTGATGCAGCATCACAACGCCTTCCGCTTCAATTTAAAACAGATGGTTCTTTGCGGTGTTTTGTTTCACCAAAACCTTCCGCAACTATTTTTACATACGGAGAAGGATATTTATGTGGTGGAGAAACAGAAGAGCAGTTTGTGGATAGATTAGCAATTTCTGTCTGGAAAGCTAATAATAATTACTGTCATGTAGAAGTAGAAGCTACTTATTTAGACGATTTGCCTTATGAAACTCATGTCAGAAATAGAGAGGATTATATACATGAAAGAAATAAAAGGTGTTAGAGATTGGGCTAAGAAGTATGCTACTCCTGCTTCAACTAGAATAGAAGAAACAACTAAACCAATAAGAAAACTAGCAGTTGAACCATCTTTATTTTGATATTTATTGAAAGGAATTATTATGAAGTATTATTACAAAATAATAAGGAAAATTGATGATAAGAAATATTCACTTTGCCGACTAGAAGATTTAACAATAGAATACAAATTGGGAAAATACAATTTCCCAAATCTACTACCTTCAAGGATCTTTGTTTACAGTAGTGTTCAAAGTGCTATTAGCAACTTAGAATCTCTAAACAGTTTGCCTTGGAAGCGTGGAGATGTCTATGAATTATGGAGAGTTAAAGCAATAGATCCAAGAATAATGACTTATTGTAGTATCTCCATGAGGCCTTCAGACATCAAAAAATACTGGATTAAATGGAGACATTTAGGAAGTAGCAGTTATAGACATAGTTTTTATAATCACTATATTGGTTGTAAAGCAATCAAACTAATAGAGCAGGTATTATAGATGGATAAATTAGTGCTAGCTGAACACATATCGAGCATTCTAAATATATCAGAAGAAGATGCTAAGAAATGGATAGACGAAGATAAAGTAATAAGGAAATATATTAAATCAAATAATGAAGAATCAAAAAAAGAAGCAGATAATAATCATAAAGTAAAGAATATGAAGAAGAAGAGAGGTATTTTTGTACTTAATGGAGAAGAAACTAGACTTGAAAAGGTATTCCTGCTTTGGTTTCAGAAAACTGGTGAAGATAAGAAGATGTCTACTATTGAAAGATATCTAAATGGTAAAACTAAAGCAAGGAAGGATTTAAAAGGCTATCTAAAATCAACTAGCATTGACAACATTGATACTTTTGTGATGTTGTTTAATCTGCTTATCATGAATGATAAGGATGGAAATCTAGCATTAAATGGAGGATCAAAATGAATTGGCTAGAAAGAAAGGGACCTTGGGTAAGACATCCAAAGGAAGCATGTCCTATATGTAAAAGTGAATTGATTGAATTCGATATAATAGTTTCTGATATGATTGTAACGGAAACATATTGTACAGAGTGTAACTATTTTTTCACTAATTTCATTATTGAGCCGTTTCAATTCGAAACGGCTCAAGAGGAGATTACATAAATGAAATGCCCTAGTTGTAATTCTGAAAACATAGATTTGATACAAAAAATGATAATCATAGCTCATAAATTATGAAATAATTTTGCCAGTTCATACTTCAATAGTTAACGATATTGAAGATTATGATAGTTATGAAGCATCAGAGAGTCTGGGAGTTGAAGAGGAATGGCTTCAATGTCAAGAATGCTTTGAAGAATATGATTTTACTAGAGATGAAGATGGAAGGATAACTATAAATAAGGGAGATTAAAAATGGAAATAGATGTTAGTCGAATATTTGAACTACAACTTCTCATTAATAATGAAATAGGTGAATTCAATCATCATTTATGCAAAGGATTGCTTCAGGTTGATACTACTCCTGAAATGCTTAAACAATTAAATCAAGCAAGAAAAGAGCTTTTTGACTTGCTTAAAGACGGTTTGATTGATGAAGCTATTCGAGAATTAGAAGCAGTTCATTTAAAACTGGAGAGTACTTATCATGAAAGTATACACGAATAGCGCTTTAAAGACATTTAGATTATGTCCAAGAAAGTATTATTACAATTATGAATGCTTAATAGAATTAGTAGGTCATGGTTCTAGAATAGCAATGGATAAAGGTACAATGATACATACAGCTATTCAAGGTAAACTAGCTAATATTCCTATTACTGAGCTAGATATTGATTTAGTTACCTATCCAGAGCTACTTGTGCTATATCAATATTATCCAGTAGAAGAGACTTGGCAGCTAGTTAGTACTGAATTACAACTTCATTTAGTTATGCCTGGTTCTAGCATAATTCTATCAGGTAAATTAGATGGAGTTGTAAGCTCTGAAGAAAGACTTAAATTGTTAGAGATTAAATCTAGCAGATTTAAGCTAGCAGATGATGAAGAAGTCTTAGCTAAATGGGATATAGATCGACAATTGAGCATGTATTCCTTATTAGCAAGAGCTAATGATATAGCACATTCTGGTATCATTGTAGATTATATACGAACTCCATCATTGAAAAGGAAAAAAGATGAGTCTGACGAAGAGTTTTTACAAAGAATCAATGAGAATGTAGCAGATAATTTAGATACTTATTACGGAAAGGTAAGTATAAGCAGAACCATTGAACAAGATAATGAATGTTTAGAAGAATGCTTACAAGAAATAAGCATGATTAAATCTTGTAGAGAAACAAATGTATGGCCTAAATCGTCAGAGGGATGTAATGAGTATCATAAGTTATGTTCTTATAATCAGTTATGTCGTGGCGAAACTGATATATCTCAATACACTAAAAGAGAACATCAACATCCAGAATTAGATGCTAGCTTATTTCCAAAGATTCAACCAATATTTTAAGGAGGCTGTAAAAAAATGACTAAAAAACAGTGTGATGCTTACATTAAGTATCACGTGGAAGAATGGTGGGACAAGGAAAAAGCACTAAGGATAATACCATCTATCCAAGCAGAAATATATGTAATGTGTGGAATGGGATACTTAGGCTCTTTCGGTGCTACACAACCAACAGATTTCTATATTGATACTAGATGTGGAAGATTGCCTTATAATAAAACAGATATTAAATCAATAGCAAGAATCCTAGCAAGATTAGTTGAAATAGCTAAGTTAGAAGAACCATTAGAGTTCAATTCTTATAATTATGTGGGGGTAAAATAAGCCAATGTTAAATTTAAGTCATGAAATCATGATGAGAATGCTGGAAGAGCATAGAGAGATTAAGAAATATAATAATGACCAAAAGAAATGCGATGATGAATGGTTGAAGCACATGGCTAGGCGTGATGTCTATATTGAAGTTCTAGGTATAGTCACCCAATTTTTAGACCAGATAGAATGGAACTATATAGGAGAGAAACATGAAATATGTAGGAATGCTTAATATAACAAAGGAGAAGTTAAATAATGCAAAATAGAACAGTTACAAAACCAAAGAAATCAGTACCAGTAGTTGAAATCAGTTTACCACAAGAACCAACAGTTGATTTCAGTTCAGATCAACCAGAAATAATTGTTGTAGCCGGCGCGCCGAAGGTCGGTAAGACATTTTTTGCAAGCAGTTTTCCAAAAGTGCTAGTAGCTGATATGGAGGGTGGTTCTAGATTCTTAGAATATCATCCAAATAAAGCACATATTTATGTGCTACAGTTAAATAATCTATCAGAAATAAGAGGACTAATAGTTCAACTAGCAAAAGAAAAGGCTACTATTCCTTATGAAACTATTGTTGTAGATTCTCTTACAACATTAGAACAATGGATAGAAGAAGAAGTATCTCAAGAATTGAATTGTGAGTTTGGCACCGCTGGTTATGGTGCTGACTACGGAAGTGCTAGAACTAAAATGATGAGGATTATCAATGGTTTTAAGAAAGCTAACAAGAGAATTATCCTTGTAGCTCACACCAACATATCTGCTGAACCAGGTACAGAGATTAAGACTTTATCATTAACGGGTAAAGTCAAGAATCTAGTAGCAGCAAGTGCTGACGCAGTAGGATTTATGGGTTGGAAGAACGAAGAAAGAGTTATCTCATTTGCTAGCACTCAAAAAGATGAATCGGGGAGTAGATATCCACAATTGATAGGTAAAGTGATTACTGCAACTTATGAGGAATTTGCTAGAACTATAGGTGAAATAGAAGAAGTAGATGAAGAGAATCAAAATGAAGGAGAAGAAAATAATGGACAATAGTTTTGGCTTATGGTCAGAAACAGCAGAAGACTATCCAAGATTTGAAAAAGGTGCCGTATGGCATAGGTTACATTGGCAACCATGCTTATTCTTAGCAGGTAGAACTCAAGAAGAAGCATATGATTTAGTTAAGAAGTATCATACCAATATCGAATTACCTAAAATAGATACAATACCAGGTTATGAACCACTAGATAATAATATAGAATAAGATCATTTATATCCTACAGTCAATGAGATTGAATTGTTGAATGTCCTTGAGGGAATATAGTCTAAATCATTAAAACAGTTCAATCTCGTTGATTATAGGCATTCCATTACTAGCAGTTAAGAGGAGCCGTTTCGAATTGAAACGGCTCTCAGAGGAGTTCAAAATGACTATTAAAGAAATATTTAAAGAACTAGATAAAAGAGTAGATAAAGATCTAATAATTAGTTATTCAGAAGTAAGAATAATGTCCCAAAGGGCCATTTCAGGCTTATCACATAAACAATTCAATAATATTTTCCGTAGATGGGAAAATCACAAGGAGAATAATGAACCAACAACAATTTAAGAAATGGCAATTGAAAGAAGGCTTAACGATATATAATGCTAGAACCCAGTTGCTATCAACAACTGATATTCTAGCGCATATTATAAGGGATAGGGACCTAGCTGTCTTTATCCTTGACAATATTGATTTTGACGATCTGAAAAATATTACAATTCCAGAAATTGCTATGATGTTAAATGGCAAGAAAAGTATCTCCTATAGATTAATAGCAGAACAGATTATAGCAGCTATTGAGTTTGGTAGAAGAGTAAATATGCAAACTAGTAATAATAATGCTGAATTAGGCAACCCAGTAGTTGCTAGAGAGTTTTTCAGAGATAAGTTTTCGGATATAACCATGTACGAAGAATTGATAGCTGTATTTCTGAATAGCTCTCTCCGAGCAATCAAATGGGAGGTTGTGTCTAGAGGTAGCATAAGAGCTGCCACAGTTTCACCCAGAGAAATATTGATTAGAGCATTAAAATATAATGCAGAGAGTATTATTTTAGCACATAATCATCCGGGAGGCAATCCAGGACCCACATCAGAGGATAGAACTGTAACTAATATAATCAAAGATGGATGCCGATATCTGGATGTCAGATTTATTGACCACTTAATTTTCACACAAAGTGGTTGTTATTCAATAAATGAGGAGCAAGAAATTTAAATGAGTATTAACGTGAAACCTTCCGCGGAACAGCTTAGAATTCTAAAGTCAAATAGCTCTAATATCATTGTTAGAGCTAAACCAGGAAGTGGTAAAACAAGAACCGCTCTAACTTATGCAAAGATAAAGGCAATGAAGAATAAGCAGAGTTTATTCATTGCTTTCTCAAAACAAGCAGTTGAAGAAGCAAAAGATAGAATTGCAGACTGTAAAGATGAAATTGGAGGATTGATTAATCCTATGACATTTCATGGATTATGCTTAAGAATCTATCGACAATATGATGGTATACTTAAGCTAAATCCACAAGCGTGTAATAGAATTATATGGGACCTAATTAAGAAGCATGAAAAGAGTAATGATAGCGCTGGGCTTGGCAAGATATCTCTTTCTTACAATTCAATTAAACATGAATTCTCTAATATGCCATTTTTAGAGAAAGCAGAACAGGAAGCTAGTCCTTATTGGGAAATCTATAGAGATTATATCCATAGACAGCAAGAACTTGGTATAGTAGATTATTCAGCACTACACCCATTAGCACTAAGTATATTAGAAGATAAGAATATATTGGCAGAAGTTCAGAAAGGATATGATTGGATATTTGTTGATGAAGGACATGATTTGAATGAGTTTAATATGCGATTGCTTAGCAGGTTATATAAAGACAAGTTCTTCGGTGTAATTTCAGAAGAGCAGAGTATATATGGTTTCAGACATGCTAGGCCATCTTATCTTCTACAATTTGCTATAGAGATTGATGCAGAAATCTTTGATCTGACTATTAATTTTAGGTCAGGTCAAAAGATCGTAGATCTTTGCAATGATATAATGCAAGTAGCAGAAGGGTCTAGTGAATATATCCCAATGAAGTCTGGTAAGACTTGTGGTCTTACAACAGGTGGTAAGGATACTTCAGAAGTAGAAGTGCTAGAACCATTTGAGAATACTCAACAGGAAGCAGAAGTAATCGCTAGTATGATAGAAAGTGATACCGATAAATCTTTTATACTCTATCGTAATCATTATTATAGCGCTGATATAGAGAGAGAACTAGCATATAAGGAAATACCTTTCTATATCATAAATGAGAAAGGCTTCTTCCAAGTTGATGAAGTGAAAGATGTGCTAGCTTATATCACTTCAGCATATAGACTAGCACAAAATAATCATAAAAGCGCTATGGAAGCGCTTATTCCAGTTCTTAATAAGCCATTTCGATGGTTTCCTAAGAATATAGAAGAACAATTGAATGATTATTACGAGCAAAAAGATAATCTTATTATAGCACTACAGCAGTTCTATAAAGGTACTAGTAAGAACCAAACTGGTGCTATAAATGGAGCAGCAAAAGAATTATCTTCTCATCTAATAATTCTTTCATATTTGAGTTCTCCTCTAAGTATGATAAAATATATAAGAGTAAATATGAAGTATAATAAGTATATCATTAAGACTAAGTTTAATCCAGATAGTGAAAATGATGAAGAGTTACTTGCAACAATTGATAAGTTTGAAGAGATAATAGAACGCTTTGAGAATGTGGAAGATCTATTAAAATGGTGTGAAAGGATTAAACCAGTAAAAGAATCAGAGGATGCGATGGCAATCTTGATGTCCAGTCATGCTAGTAAAGGTAAAGAGATTGAGAATGTATATGTAATAGGAAGCCATCTATATCCATATCAACCTAAGATGAAATATAGATCCAACACTGATATGGAAGAAGATCGAAGATTATTATATGTAGCATGTTCAAGAGCTAAGCAGAAGACTGTGATAAGTACAGTGAATAATCATTCCATCTTCCTGGAGCATAATATTGTACCGTCTCAAATTGAGACGGTGCAAAATGAAGACAAAGTATAAGCACATATTCTTTGTACAAGATAAAATGAAGACCAATGATGGAAGACAATATCATCATGGAGGTGAATTATAAATGAATCTAAACTTTAGGGGTTATCCAATGCAGATATTAAGTGAATTAAAGAGAAGTGAGATTAACTGGAGCCTTTCTTATTTCTATGATTTAGGATATGAAGTTAAATTCGGTGATGAAGGAAATGGATACAAAGCAAGTGCACAAAATTTTGATACGTTAATAGAAGCAATCGAATGGCTTAAAAAACAAGTATTGATACACTATCCTGATTCTCATTTTGCTAAACAGATGAATTTAGGAAACAATTGAATAAGGAAAAAAGACCTTGTTAAATATCAAGCTCATTGAGGTATTCAACTATGGATAAACCAGTTAGATTGCAAAGAAAAAGAACTAAAGGTTTTAGATTACAGGAATTATCACTTAAAACAAATGGACTTCCTGTTATAGTAGTTTCAAGAGGAACTAAATGGGGAAATCCATTTAAGATCGGTGATAAGAAATATCTAAAACAATATTATAGACGATGGTTAGAGGGAAGAAGAGCACACTTTTTGCCTGAGATAAGAGAATGGATACTTGATAATTTACATCTTCTACAAGGTAAGAATCTAGCTTGTTGGTGTCCAATTAGAGATAAAAATGGCTTGTATGTTCCATGTCATGCAGATATATTACTAGAGCTAGCCAATAAAAAGGAACAAAATGAAAACAAAATATAAGCATATATTCTTTGTAAAAGACAAAGAGTTTTCTGAAATGAATACCAATGATGGTCAGCAATATCATCAGTTATGGTCATGCTATAACAGTAAGCAAGGCAGAAAATTATGCTACATAATTTGGTATCAATATCAGAGACAATATTGTTTACACTTTACTTCAGCAGATAATATTGTATTAAGCACAGATTGTCTAAGAGATATGGCTGATTTTCTTGATCAACTGAATAAGTAAAAAAAACATATTCTATCTTTAATCAAATGGAGATAGAATTTTTATACGAGAGTTAAGGAGATATGCTATGAAAATGACTGATACAATAGAACAATTGAATGGAATGGAATTAGCCGAAGTATATGATTTGCACTGGCTATATCATCATGATGGACGTGGATATGATTCACATGATGATGAATTTAATTACTGTTATGATTGCGCTAATACAATCTATAACTTCTTGATAGGCATTACAATTGAGAAACCCGGAGCAAAGTACTTAGAAATTCCAGATTGGAATGATTGCACAGAAAAGAATACAGCGATTAAAGAAGATTGGGGACATCATGCATATGATACTAGACAATTCTGTTATCTTTGTGGATGTATCCTTGATGTTCCATTGACTAATGATGGAATTGAGAGCGAACTAGATCATTTTGAATCTATTGAAGAGATTAAAAGTCCAGAAGATAAACGACTGTTTCTTGAGGTGCTCAGGGAAATTGAATATGTTGAGAGTGAAAACTTTACTTTTGAATTTATGACAACTGATGAAATCGAAGAAGCTAATCAGTTATACAAACGAGCATTAGATTTATTGCCAAAATTAAATAAAGCAGCAGTATAGCATCGTATTGATGGAGGAATATATTATGTTATTAGATGAATATGAAGAACTAGCCATTAAAGAAATACCACATTTAATAGAAGAAAATCCAGCAGTTGATTTTGAAGTAACCTAATACTATTTCACATTAAAATATTAAGGCTCTAATATCGACGTGAAGGTGGTTGCAATAGCAATGCTACTACAATATACATAAATGTTATCTCAATCACATTCACGTTGATACTAAGGTGCTTATTCACGACAAGGAGCAACATATCAAGTTTACTTAGATCTAGAACAACGCAAAGTTATCAAGCACTTAGGCTTAAAATGAATCTTCGCTGAAATAGATGCAGTACAAAGAACAAATAAAATCAAAGGGGAATAAAAGTGAGATACAGGTTTAGAGGTTATCCTGAAATGATTCTATCAGGCCTATCACGAAGCAAAATCAACTGGGGGTTACACTTTTCACTTAATGAAGGATATTCAGCTTATTTGGGTGATGAGATAAATGGTTTTAAGGCTAGAGGTACAGGCTTTCCAACGTTAATAGAAGCTACTGAGTGGTTATCAGATCAAACATTTACGCATTATCCTGAATCTGATTATGTAAAAAATCTGAGTGTTACTCATATAATATAAATGAAATTGAGATGCAAAGATTGCAAGCATAGGTGGAAAATTTGGAGACGTAAATAATCCTTGACATATAGACATATATATGTTATTATTAAGGTATGAAAATGAATGGAATAAAAAGAACATATTACATAACATCAGAATTAGAAGATGGCATTAGAACATTAGCTTATCTGCGAAAGACAACGCTCAGTGATATTGTACGTGAAGCCATAGAATGGTATCTTATAGCACCTGAGACACAAGCAGAATTATCAGATATGCCAGAAGTAAAGCTATTGAGACGTGATGGTACAACACTTATGATTGGTGAAAGAACAGATAAGCATGTCAAATAAAACAAGACCCATACCTGAAAATCTTGAGTTTGACAAAGAAGCAGTTAATCAATATAAGGTTTTTCAAGAAGGCATAATTCCACAGATTGATAAGTTAGAATATCAAATAAAAGTATTAAAACAATCAGTAGTAAGCGAAGGTAAACAAAAACTGCCACTTTCTCTGATCAGCAACTTGTACTATGAGACACAAATAAGTACTGACGATATCATCAAAACATTTGGAATAACCAACCGTTCAATGCTAAGACAAATTATTGGGAACTATATTTTCAAATATCTGTGCAGCCATTGCGATAAGGAACTAATGAAAGAGGCAACTTCTCGTACAAAAGTAAGAGAGCTACTGAAAAATGCATATGATTATCTCCCAAATAAATGTCCAGATTGCACACATCCACTATGCAGTGATTGCTATACTGAAGCTTGCCAAGAATATGCTGACAAATGTAAAGCAAGTAGAATTAAGCATCTCAAAGCTATGCCATATGATGACTATCTTCAAACCACTGAGTGGCAATCAACCAAAATAAAGATGTTACAACATGCTAATCATAAATGCCAATTGTGTAGTAGAAATATGCAATTGCATGTGCATCATAACAATTACGACTGTATCGGTGAGGAGACTTATGCTGATTTAATTGTATTGTGTGCCGATTGCCATGCAAAACATCATGATAAATTTGAGGAGAGAAATGAATAACAAGGAAAAACAGAAAGCACATGAATATTTCAACAATAAATATGGAGAGGATTATACTAATCGAGGACATTTGATGTCGTTTGGATATAGTACATTACCACGATTGATACGTTATTCAAAGCATCTATCGCCGGATGCTAAGATTTGCTATGAGACATTAACTGATATGATAATGAATACAGAGATGACTAATCCATTGTTGTATTTCCCCAGTCAGAAACGCATAGCATTTCTTTCTGGTATGCGACGTGAAAATGCAAACAAAGCACTACGCGAATTGAATAAAGCTAATCTGATTGGTGTTAAAAGACGAGGACAAGGAAAACAGAATATCTACTGTGTACTAGCACCACCTGCAGAATTTATTGAGGAAGCTCTGCAAGCGCGCGCTGTGCTAAATCTAATTCAACGCAATGAAATATCCTGGAATGATATTTCTGATGATGGTAAAGTCAACTGTGATGTGATAAGTGCAAAAATTGAGGCTGAGAAGTCAATCATACCATTTGATGTGACGAACAATGCACTTCAAGAAGTGATTGAGAAAAAGCCCTCACTTCTCAATGCTGACACAGACAACTCACCAAATTCTCAATCACAACAAGAGGTGATTTGCGAAAACCCACCTCAGCCCATACCACCACAAGTCGCAAGGGCAATTCCTGAAAAACAGGAGTTAACATCAGTAGATATAACCTCAGAAGAGTCATCATCATCGGTTGTTTTTTCTAAAGTTAATTCACTAGATACTCTAGATAAAGGAACCCAAAAAAATGATGATGATTCTGAAAAAGAGATTTTTGGAAGTGACTTCAAAACAATTAATAATACCGGTCCTCAACAAAATACTGCTAGTAAAATTGCAAAGGTTCGAAACCAAACACCCCCAACAGAGATTGGGAATGAATATTTTCTCACCATAGAGCAACTTTTGGATAAGAAGAATATTAATGTTCCGCTCACCTTCAAGAATTTTGCCATTGTCAAAAAAATGTATGAGGGTGGTGTGCCACTTGAGTTAGTTGTGAAAACAATCATAGAAGTTATCAGCAGAGCAAAAGGGAAGAAGATAAGGTCTTTCAAATATTTCGAGGATGCAATATGGGAGAATTTTAATCGTAGAAAATCAAACGATAACGCTACGGAGCTTACCCAAAGGTTGCTGAATAATTTGACTAAAAATAGAGACAATGTGAATAGTGATGGTAAGAATACACCACAAACATTAGAAGAAGCAATAAATAAGAAAGAGAAGGTTACACGATGACAGAAGCAGACAAATTATTCCATTATGATGAACAAGCAGAAAAAACTATTCTCGGTTCGATGCTTGAGTATAAAGAAGTAATTCCGATATGTATGGAAATGCTAGAACAAGATAGCTTTTTCTTTATGCCACATCAGATTATTTTTGCAGCATCTAAAGAATTATATAATACTGGGAAGGGTATAGACCAAATAACGCTTTCCAGTCACCTAGAAGAAAGTGAATTAAACAGAATTGGTGGTATTGATTACCTATTTAATTTAGAAAAAGGAATCCCAACTACACCAAATATCAAAGACTATATTAACATTGTGATTGATTCGCATACTCGTAGGCAATTAGATACCAGTGCTAAACAAATATTGATGCTGACCCAAGAAGGACTGGATATAAAAGAAACCACGAGTCAAGCACAGGCGCTGATACTCAAAGTTAATTCTGATGTGTTGCTTAACGAACAATTATCTATATCTGAACAGGCTAATAACGCTTACGAACACTTACTAAAGTTATCTAAAGGAGAATATACTGAAATCTCCACTGGCTACACAAATTTGAATGCGCTGACCAATGGTTTTCATAGAAAAGAATTTACTATTATTGCTGGACTTCCATCAGTTGGAAAATCAGGATTAGCTCACAATATGCTTTATAACATTGCTGTAGAAGAAAATAACACAGCAGTATTATTTTGCTATGAGAGCAATCACATTCAAGTAATTCTCAGGATGTTGTCAGCACAATCAAATGTTAATTTACATGAAAATCCAAAGTTGGCTTTATCTGAAGATGTTATAAACATTTTAGCAAAGATTAAAAACTCCAATTTAATTATCGAAGATATGTGTCCAAGGAGCGTAGAATATGCTGTGTCTCATTGCAGGAGGCTTAAGTTAGAACATCCTGAATTATCGGTAGCAATATTTGACCATATTCACTTAATGACAGCCGATACAGGACAATATAGCAGTCCCGAACGTGAAGTGTCAAAGATTTCAGGCACACTAAAAGATTTAGCGAAATCTCTTAATATAGCTATAATAGGTATATGTCAAATGTCTAGAGCTTCAATCAGAAGAGCTGACACTAGACCAATGCTAGATGATTTAAGGCACTCTGGATCTTTGGAACAAGATGCAGATTTAGTGATGTTCGTGTATAGAGAAGACTATTATGATTCATTAACAATTTCTCCAGTCTCAGCAGTAGAACTAATAGTACGAAAGAATCGTAATGGTCCTATAGGAACAATTTCGTTTGAATACAATAGAGCCCTATCATTATTCACTGAGACAAATATATGAAACAATTACAATTTTCTCTCATCGAGTTATGCCAATCTCTAACTAGTGAAGGTGACTGGCAAACAGCAAAGCTACAACTAGCAGGGAATAGATTTGCTAGACTTATTATCGCTAACACTGGCAACGCATATAGCATAGCTCTCAGAGCTTATGATAAGGATGACAAAGTAATAGAGCATCCAATCTTGACATTTGATGTTCTAAGAGAAAAACTATGTGCAGAACGAGTAGAAAGCATAGATAAAGATACACTTTATCTAGTTATAAAGAATAATAGAGATTGTTTATCATATGAAGAAAAAGCTAAACTTGAAGATTTAATAGATGACATAATTAATAAGGAGAAATCATGATAGCATATTATTTAGCCGATGATTTCGGAGATATTGAGGCTGAAGCTGAGACTATCCAACAACAACTTGCATTCGAGAATATTGTAGCAGAAGTACAAATAGCAGATATTAAGATATTCAACAAAATGTTTGATGTGCTTTTCTTTGATTGGGGTGGGATGATGCCAGGCAGCGATATGTTATGGCATTTAAGCCGCAAAATCTTGAATGATGCTGTAGAGAATCCCAATCGGGATTATGTAATGACCAGTGCGATTACTGCTTTTGCAATACAAGATGCAAAAAAAGTGATGGGAGAGGATGTAACTGCTAATATATTCTTTTCAGTTGAGGACTGGATAGAAATTCATGCTAGTAAATTATTGCCTATATATGGTTAAAGGAGATAATATAATGCAAGAAAATATTCCTCTACATATCAAAGAACGTCTAAATTATTTAGCAGTAGTGATAAAAGAACACAATGAATTTATATCTGAACTGCTTAAGCTGCTTCACAAGAATCTTGACAAAAATAAGCAGGTTCTTATTGATGAATTATTACTTCTGCTTAATAAAAAAGGAGACATAAATGACTAGTCTATCAACTCGACTAGCTGCCATAGTAATAGAAATTGATCCACCACATCTCAATGTTCAACCTTGGCACTTAATAAATAGTGTCAAAGCTGAACATTGGGATGATCTAACTAAAGACTTGCTTAAAGTAGGCGCAATTCGTGTAGAAAAATGTAAGCCATCTACTGGGTGTTGGTACATCACATTTCTAGTGGACGGCAAAGTTGATTTAGATGAAGAAATAGAAATTCGTAGAGAACAATGCTATAATCTCTACAAGAAGTATCAGAATAAACCTATAGAATAATCAATTTGCCACTTGGTTGCTTCATAGCACAATTGTTGTGACCATCTGACTGAATAAGTATCAGATGGTCATTTCAACTCAATATAGAGGACAGGAGCCGAAAATGAAATGTCCTATATGCCAATCAATAAACTTTAAAATAGTTGAGAGATTAAATGAGTTAGATAATTCACATAGTGAAGAATTTATTAAGTTCTTCGAGAAGACAATAAAATGTTGGCCTTCTTTTGGTGAGCCTGACAGAACAGAAGTAAGCATGAAAGAGTTATTGTATCATAAGAAAGCTCAATATGAAGCAGGATGGCTTGATGCAATTGAAGAAATCAGCCAACTATTGGAGGAAAATAATGCCACTCAATAAACAGAAAGGTGATATGTATGAGTTTTGCACGCATACCTGGAATCCAATCAAAGGAAAATGCAAATTTGATTGTGCTTATTGTTTCATGAAATCAATCATCAAAGAACCCAAACCCATTAGACTAGTTGGAAGTGAACTCAAGACTAATCTTGGTAGGAACAACTTTATATTTGTCGGATCATCAACTGATATGTTTCATCCAGATGTTTCTGGTGACTGGATAGAAGAAGTGCTAGTACATTGCAGGGAATATCCAGAAAATACGTATCTGTTTCAATCAAAGAATCCTTTTAGATTTTTTCAGTTTATAGATAAACCAGATATCTTGCCACTTAAAACAATATTAGGAACAACCATTGAAACAAATCGGGATACAACAACCGAAATATCAAAAGCACCATCAACTTATTTTAGAAAAGTTGATATGTTTAGCTTAAGAAAAGCTGGTTGTAAAATAATGATAACCATTGAACCAATTCTTGAATTTGATTTAGATATAATGATCCAATGGATGAAAGAGATTGATCCACTTTGGGTTAACATAGGCGCTGATAGTAAGAATCACAATTTGCCCGAACCTTCATGGGATAAGGTAGAACAGCTTATCTTAGAATTAGAGAAGTTTACTAAAGTTGTAATTAAGAATAACTTGGGGAGGTTAAAAAAATGAATCTTGTAACTCAAGAAGAACGTGTGCAAAAATACCATGAAGAACTTGAATACCATGGAGAACTTGATAAAGAAATACGTCATTTGATGAGCTCTAATTCTATAATTCATCATGCATATAGCGCTAGTTTGAAAGAAGGAGGAGTTGATGAACTCCTATGGTTAAAACGTGCTATTGTTCTATTAGCTAAAGATAATGAAATCAAAACAGAACATTTAATGAGAATATTTCGCACGCAAAAAAGGAGTTAAGTGACTAACATGAACTGTAAACAATGTATAATAAATAAGAAAACACTTACCATGATTAAACAGAAATGTGAAGATTTAACTAAGCAGATACTTGATGAAAATAGACATCCAGCAGATAGAGCTAGATCAGCAACACGAACTGTTCTATATGTAGAATGGCTTGCTAGTAACATCAAAGTAAATTGAGCCGTTTCAAATTGAAACGGCTCAAGGAGGAGTAATCTGATGGCAGGATGGTTAATGGACTCAAAACAATCATTTACACAAGAAGAGATTGATTCAATTAGTAAAGATGAGGTTTGCAGATATGAAGCACATAGACAATTAGGTATAACTAATATGCTTGATGTTAATTCGGTATCAGCATTCACTCATCTGTCAAAGGAGGATATACAAATTATCATCTGTAATTATGACGATTTAACTAAACTATATTATGATGAAGAACTTATTAAGGATTATAAGGAGATCTTTGAGAATAAATTAGCAAATATCCTAGACATATTTTTGGAAGGTATCTATGATTAAAGAAGAAATTACTACTCAAATAGAGATAGATTTTGATGCTCATATTTACAATGGCTCTAATCTACATAGCCTTGCATTTTTATATTCTGCTATAGCAATGTTTGAGCTAGCTAAAAAAATAGATATGCTAGATGAATTTGGTATAAAAGATTGGAACAATGAACTTAAGTGCTTACGAGAATATCTTGAATTACAAGGAGTGGTTGAATAATGAGCACTAAAATATATCGTGCTTGGAGGATAGAAATCAATAAGCTCAATGAATTTATTGATTTTGTTAGACCTCAAGTGCTTGAGTATAGCAAGAATACAGTTTTAGAATTGATGTCAGCAGTTACAGAAGCTGGTATCGAGAAGCAAAGGAAAGACCATCCTTATTGCAATAAGGATGTAGAATTAAGATTAGAATGTGTATTAGATGTATATAGATACACTTCAAATCAGAACAAGACAGGTCTAAATATAGACTTTAGTCTCAATATATGGTTATATGAAAACCATGCTTACATTATTCCAGTAGGTGATTACTTTTGGTTTGATGTACCCAAAGACACAGAAGAATTTCGATACTGGAATAACACAGATAGACCAGAAGAGCTTAGTGAAGATGAATGGAATTATCGAAGAAGCATGTGGAAGAAGATAAATTGTGGAGAAGGAATTGCAAATCATAATAGCAGAAGATTAAACCATTCAATAATTGATATGTCTGGATTTGGAGATGTTGATTTTGAATTGATGATGCATCAAGAAATCAAAAAGAGGATAGAATAATAGGACGAAGAAGCCTAGAGACTTATTTTCCTCTAGGCTTCTTCTTGATCTTCCCATCCAATCATTCCAGATCGTTCTTCAAGCTGTTTATCCAACCATTTAACTTCCGTAGGTGCAATTCCTTCCATTAATCTACCTTTAACTTCTGGAATATCTCCACCCCATTTCTCCTTGAAGTACATACTTGATTGTAGCATTCTCTGAGATGGTTTGAGTTTTTCATGATGATGACCGAAAGTGTGCCCCCAAATGTGCCAAAGTCCCGGATAAGGCAATGTGATATTATGCAGCCCTTGAAGGGTTAACTCTAATCCAAACTGAAACTCTTCGTAGAATGATTTATAGTTCTCATCAAATCCATTAGTCACATTAAATATTTCTCTGCTCATCATAAAAGAACAGCCAGGACTTCTGATATCTAAAGCAGGTTTAATAAAAAATTCTGGTTGCTTGTCTAGTAATCTAGCAGTCCTTTTATCCCGCCAGATTAACTCACCATTTAATATTAAATCTATATCTTCTTCTTTTATTCTGAAGAAGTCCCACCCTACTGTTCCAATCCTATCATTATTTTCCAGAAAGTATAACCCACAAGTAAGCCAATTATCCACTACTAATATGTCATCATTCAGTAGAACAATATAATCGGAATTCCCGTAGTTACAAATATCATTCCAGCTTTTAGAAATACCAAGATTTTCCTGATGATATATCACTGGTATTTGCCACTCTCTTTGCACCCACCGCATCGATTCTAAATGAGGTGTCATAGATCCATCATCGACGAGTAGGAACTCAACCTTGCAACCGTCAGGCACATCATTAGCTATCTTAATTGATTTAAGGCATTGATTAATGTTGTGTGCTCCATTGAATGTTATAATGCCTACCGTAATTGCTTTCATCTGTAAATGCTCCAATCCATTTCTTCTGCTGTGAGTCCCCACTTCTTTATGAAATAATCAGTATCTTTCTTCAATTGTTCCTTCCATTTCAATTCGTCATATTTATATAATGTTTCATGCTCAATATGAAACACCTTTGGATAATTCAGTCTTAGGCTTATTTTGCCAAGTTTATCTGCTATCATACAACAAAAATCACTATCTGCTAGAAACATTCTATATCTTTCATCAAATCCACCAATAGCTTCCCAATCATCTTTATGAAAACAATAACAATATCCTGCTAATTGAGTAGTGGGAGTTTTAAAAGCTAAAGATGGTTTAAGAAATGGTTCAAAAGAGATTTTACCAAGAAAGTGAAACCGGCTAACTGGCATTGATTCATATCCAATTACTCCATATTCTTTATCTATATTATTCAACATTTCTGATACAAAGTTTTCCATTACTGCTACATCGTTGTCTAGCAGACATATAATATCATGTTTAGCTAGTTCACTGACCACGTTATATCCATAAACTAATCCTTTATTTATTGGTTCTTTGATCCAAATAGCATGATATTTCTTGGCTATTATCTGAATATTATCATCAGAGCTTCCGTCATCGTATATGATTATTTGATAATCATCTAAATTACTAGCTTGTTGTATACTGCCAGTAAGTGCTAGTAAGCACTTGTCTAGTAAGTCTGAGCCATTATAGCAGCAAATTCCAAAAGTAATCATAACACTCCTTTATTCACAATCGTTTAATGACTAAGCAATCAACTGATTCCTGAGTTCAAGTAGTTCTATTTCTAATGAAGAAATACGATCTATGAGCTCTTTATTGGAAGCACTTCTATAACTATTCATCAATGTTTCTAGCATATCAGTCTGAGCACATTCATTCGTATTACATAATTCTTTAAATCTAGCATATAGTTCTTCATCTATTGTTATTCTTTTCATGATTCATCCCTTTTTTTTCAGCTACATAAGTTAATTCTATTAAATGCTCACCCAATGTTCTAGCATCACCTTCATTTAATATTATCTGATCAGCATAGTTCTTTCCTGTTTTTAATATCTTCCAACAATGTCTGAGCTTCTCTTGTATAGATGGCTTATGATCCTCAGTGCCACAATGATAAATGCTAAAATAAATTAGATTACTACATCGTTTATCATCATCAAATAATTCCAAATCTTGTTCAACACAAATAGCTTCTGAACCACAATCACATTTGAAAAACATATAGCCCCCACAAAACAAATCCTATTAAATTAGCTAACCAATCACCTACAGGTTTATATGAATCATCGCTATTGTAATTCAAGATAGCCTTTGATATACATAATAATAGCACACTAATTATGCTACCTACTGGATGGATAAACTTACTTAGCCATAATAAAGCAGTAAATGATCCTAATATATGCAACAATTTATCATAGTTAGCATGTAATCGTGTTTCTCGTCTATATGCTGGCTCATTAAGAAATAATCTCTCAAGTTTAATTACAATATTAATCAGCTTACCAGTAATACTAAACCACAAATCTTGCTTCATGATAGCTTCACTCCAACATCCAATCCTCTTGAAGTAAACAACCTAATCATTTCAATATCATTTCTTAATCTGATTTCATCAACTGCTTTCTGCTCTCTCTTATCTAAAATTGTATCATGAAAACAGATCACTCCACCAACTTTAAGATAAGGATAGAATAAATTAAATTCATCAGTTACTTGCTCATAAGTATGATCTGAATCTAAGAAAATGAAGTCTATTGTAGACGGAAATAGATGTTGATATGGTTCTACATCGAGATTCCTTATTAGCTTTTTGCCCATCTCAAGGGCATCACCAAGATAAAATATATATTTATCATTAAATTCTGGATAATCATGCTCATTAAACTTTTGCTTGATATCAAAAGTGTGAAGAAATCCAAAACCATTATCAGCAATGGCTTGAAGAATATGAGCAGTAGAGTAAAAATCACCTGTGCCAGTTTCTACTACAATTCTTGGCTTAGTTGATCTGATCAAAGCATATAATAATTCACCTACTTCTACTTCTACTGACATGCCTCCGTAAACTTGATTCCAGAATTCATTTTCTTTTTTCTGGTTTTGATTCACTTCAATGATTTTCTCTGGCAATTTCATAAAAAAGTCAATATTCCGGTTTCTTCCAGTATTAGTTTACATCTATCAAGATAAGTATTTCTGTTCTCTACAATAATTCTTCTTGCATTCAGCTTCATATCTTCTCTATATTCATCATCAATAAGCGCTCTTTCAATTTTATCAACAATAACATTCAACTCAAGCTCAAAGTTAGCACACATTGGATGATAACATTTATTATATCCAATGTATCCAAATCCATATCCATATCCAGAAGGACCAAACTTTTGAACAAGTCCTGGCATAATATCCGTTACTAAAATTCTACCACATGACATAACTTCTGGAACTCTCATATTCAAATCATTGTTAATACAAGCATTGACAATGACTTTGGCTTTATTTAAACTCTTTGCATATTCAATATGATTAAGAGAACCTGGGAGGAATTTAAGACCTACTCTTCCACATAATTCATGTAACAAATGTGCTCTATATTGATATTCAGAAAAACGCACATCTTGAGCAAATCCAGATGGATATTCATCTATTTTCTCCACTTGACCAGTAAAAGGATTCCTATATTCCAACTTAGTATATTTATCCCAGGGAATATAAATGCCATCTTCTAATGAGCCAGCAAATTTATCAATGCCATCATTACCAACAAATCCCGCATTATACATTTCATAATCATTGCCTAGTTCTTCTTTATAATCTTTACATATAGTTTCTTCAGCAGCAGCAGGACACCAAATAACCTTCCAATTTGGCTCTATCCATAGCCCTTGAATCATATGACCAGTTTCATATATAGCTCTATGATACTCATTAGCTATAAAGAAATGAGTTATGCTAGCTTGTTGTGCTGCATACAGATGAACTGATGCTCCTCTGTGAGTATCAATAACGATATATGCTACTGGTTTATCTTTGAGATGTTCTGGCTTTGGACCTCTTAGGAAGAAGTTAGGCTCTCCTTGAATTATCAAGTCAAAATCAGTATCTATATTATTATCAACACATGCTTCCATAACCTCTTCCCAATCATACCATTCTGGATGAAAATCTCTCTTAGGTAGTTCTATATCATGAGAGAAAGTTTCAGTTTCACTTGTTTTGAAGTCCCAACTGATATGACTTCTTTCTGGACCAATGCTGATAATTTCAATATCATCAAGCTTTTTGAAAGCATATAAATATCTCATACAAGTTGTTGGAGGTGCATGTAAAAAGCCGAATAGAATTCTCTTCATCTAATTATCCTTCTTCGTCGATGGTTTATCACTATTAATGAAATCTAGCCCTTCTTTTGTCAGCCATTCTTTAAGTAATAAACCTTTATGAAGAACAAAAGAATTAGAAGGCTGATATTTAGTGACATTATGTTTGCCAAGCACATCATCAAAATAAATGTCAAAGCTATAAGCATGTTCATATGTTGTATCCCAACCTCCAACTTTCTCGATCAGATCTTTATGAATTATTAAAGGTATCCAGTGTATTCTTTCTTGTATACCACATTTCTGATTTCTAATATCATTATCTCTCGAAACTATCTCAACTAATTTATTCCAATCATTCTCGGTAATCCCCCATGTATTATTAATTTCCACAGTAGTTGGGATAGCATAATAGTGTTGGCATATGTCTCTCCAGCTAGCACTCTCCCAAAATCTAGAAACTGTGACTTCTTCTCCTTCTAATTGAAACCTCGGTTGAACATGAACTGGTCTTAACACAGAATTAGTTGGATCATAATTATCAATGATATCTAGAATTGGCTTATCCCAGTTCTTAGAATAGAATAGATCATCATCTGAAATACCAACTATCCAGTCATTTTTAGCTGCTTCTATACCCATATTCATTGCGGTAGCAATTAAGGAACCGGCAATTGGTTCCCCACTTCTGTCTGGTTCCTCATGTTTTGCAATTGCATTCATATCGATATCACAATGATGATAGGTAATATTATGCTTCTTTAACCAGTATTTCTTTTTCTTTAACCATTCGAGAAAATGAGAACTCTCATTATTTCCCATCAGTAAAATCTCATGAGCATGATTATAAGAATAAGTTCTAAGATTATAAAGAGCTATTTCAACAAGATCAGTCTTCTGACTTACTGGCATTATAATACTGAAATTCATGTGTATTCTCCTTTTCTGTCATCTATAATAATCTTTCCCAATTTAAATCCAATGGTACATCTTCAATCTTTTGTCCAATTCCAATACCAACTGAAGGTCTATTTGGCATCATCATAAATGGAAACTGTTTCTGTAATGAGTAGCAGAGTGGTGTCATGTTTTCATTAAATACATCATGTATCGTTAAAATACCACCAACTTTTAATTTAGGCCATGTCAATCTTAATTCATCTGCTACATGATTTATTGCATGATTAGCATCTAAGAATACAAAATCTATTTCAGCTAATGTTGGCATTAGATCTGAAAGGACTTGGACACTATCACCAATCAAGCTTTGATAGCAGTTTGATAAACCAGCATTATCTAATCTGAATGTTTCACCTTGTTCTTTATCAATGGTATATAGCATTCCACCACCATTATCTTTAATAGCTTGAGCCAAATGCAAAGCTGAATAACAATGAGAAGTGCCCGTTTCAATAATTACCCTGCTATTATTCATTCTAGCTAATCCATATAGTATCAATCCTGTTTCTATTTCAACAGAAGAACCTCTTACTATATGACAATTATCCAGGTTCTCATTTTCAGAATTCAACTCTTCTATAGATTTGTTGCCAAATGGAATCTGCATATTACCTCCTTTTCATGCAACAACAATGCTAATTTCATTTCACATTTTAAAATAATGCTTCATAAATCTCAATATGCTTCTTTGCAAATTCATCATAATTAAACTCGTTATATAATCTTCTCATAACATGCTTCCATGAATTTAATTCATCTGCATTATACAGAATATCTAGTGTACGATATATAAAGCTAGTCATATCACCAGCAGGTATTTTAGCATCATGATTAATATTCAGATCACTATAATGGGGAATATCAGATACTATAACTGGACATCTTCCTGAAATATATTCTTTCATTGCAGCAGACGATCCATGAGAATCAATCTTATCAAAAGCAAATAGTATACCAATATCTGAAATCTGTATATACTGATTGATAACTTCTTTACTCAAGAAAGCATGCTTAATAACACATTGATTATCTATATTGTGATCATAAATTATACGTTCAAATTCCTTCTCAACTCTGATCCCTTCTTCTTCATCATGCTCATGATAAGAATGTAGCATAACAATAAATAGATCTCTATTAAGCGCTAGATAAGGAGCAAATGATTGTAGGACATAGTCAAGGCGCCTCCATCGCATCATGAAACCGAATGAGCAGATGACTTTCACATAGGATGGAATATCTAGTTCTTTTCTAAGCGCTTTCTTATTATCAATCTCATCAAATACTGGACATCCTTGAGTTAAATAAATTATCTTTGGTGCATTACTATAAATCTGATCATGTACAATAATCTTATCAACATTATCTTGTAAAGATTCAAGGAATTTATCAAAATGGTGAGCAGTTATTATTACTGGATTGGGATAATCAATAATTATTCTTCTGAATAATTCACGATTAGAATATAATCCGGGCACATATTGATAATGCACCAAATCATGAATAGGTCTATCTTCGTTGTAGAGAGCTTTATGATAGCCCCTATTAGATATTACATCAACTTGATAATCAGATAGCCTTAGAATTGATTGTTTCAAGCTGCTAGTGTACTCGCTGACACCACATTTTTCATCTATCGGGGATATTATTGCTAGTTTCATAATATATCCATGAATACGTTCTCATTCATAATGCTTTAGAATTGCATTATAATAAAACATGATAGTCTCACTATCTATAGGGTAGAAATTATGGAAGTTAGCTCCCATAAGCAACAATTAAACTACAATATCTTTCCATGTCCTATTTTTTATTATATCAGTTCAGGTACAAGAATAACAAACATAATTCCATTTGTTATTCTCTGCCCTCTCTGTGACTTTCAATCGTGAGAATTTGCGACCCACTAAATTTATAAAATTTGGCATCTTTGCTTCCCCAATTCTTGCATAAAAACATTATTATCATAATGTTTTAAGATTGCATTTCTATAAAAAAGTATGTCTTCTTCCCCTAAAGGTGTAAAATGATGTAGATCCACACAAGTATTCAAACCATTTTTTTTAACCATCTGCAACTTATGTATGTGTCCAAACAAATGAAAATAATCAACATCACCATTTTCAGGTTCATGTATTAACATAAACTCCTCATTGTTTATAGTGATAATAGATTGTTGTTTAATTATTTCAACTCTTCGATCTTTTTTGAGTTCTTCAACTATTTCTGGAGTATCATAATTACCTGGTATTATTTTGATTGATTTGCCCTGTAATTTTTGCATAACAAGAGCATCCCCAAAATCACCTAAATGATAGACTGTATCATTCATGCTTACAACTGAATTCCAGTTATTAATTATCTGCTTATCCATCTGAGATACAGAATCAAATGGTCTTTTAGATAACTCTAGGGTACGAGCGGAGCCAAAATGGGAATCTGATGTAAAGAATATGTTCATTGTTTATACCTCACCTAGCATATCTATTTTAACACCAGCTAGCTCTTTAACTATATCGATACATTGAGGCTCAAAGATTCTCCACTGATTCATGTCGCGCGAAAATGGTAAACTGCCCGCAGTTGCTAGCTTGACTATTGTGTCCCTACTGAACCCAGATGCATCAATTAATGTTTTAACGGTGATTCTTTTTTTGTTCATGTTTCTTCCTTAAACAATACTATCTTATAGTAACATATAGTAAGCCTATTTGTCAAATCAATTATCTTATAAATGGTTGATATAATGAATTGGTGCATCAGTTAGCAACAACCCAACATGCTTAGTACAAGATTGAGTATTATCATCTGGCCCATCACCATGAACAATCAACCATTCTGCTTCTTTAAAACAGTCCAAATAACAGCACGAGCTAATATGAGCTTCATCATCATAATCTTCAACCCAATCTTCCCAAGAAATATCTGGTTTATCAATTTTAGGCATTATTTTATTTATAATATTACCTCCTGCTCATTAAAATCCCTATCGAGCCATTTTATTAGTGTCGGTGTCAACTTGTTCATTATCAATGGATCTGTATATTTAAAAGGATTATCAGCATATTCTTGTGGTACATTAAACTTTTCACAATAAATCTTTCTAGATTCAATCATTCTCTTTTCTGCTTCTAGATGAGGATTAGCCCTGAATGTAGCGCTCCAAATGTGATAGAGAGGGTATTCAGATAGCATAAATGAAGGATAACCTAATGAGCTTAATTCTGAAAACATTGCCGAATTATGGACTAGTAGATTACCTAGAGTGTCAACAAACATATTTGTTTTCTTCGTGCTTATATCATAAACATATTCTGGTGATTCTATCTCACTGATCTTAATGAGCTTTTTGGTACTGTAATATTTCGTATTATTTCTAAGATTATAAGCATCTACGGATTCTCTATAATTTACTGTAAATCTTATCCTTAATGATAAACACAAAACGGATAAACCTGATATTAGATGTTGGGATTTACTAGTATATAAAAAATATTCATTAAGATAATTCTCAGTATATCCGTATTTGTCAGCATAATATTGCTTAGAATGATATTTATCGTTATTTTGATATTTGAAACCATCTCCCTTGATCAAATATTCAAGGAATAATTGTTTTAATTCGTCAGAAACGTTCAAAATAAATGACGGAAATATCTTTTTAGCAGAATATCTACCACACAATGATTCAAATAAGCTTATTATTATTTTCTGATGAGTTACTACATTGAATACATCATCATAGGATTGCTTTTTATTAGTGTTAATTACTATATCTATATCAAATACTTCTGTAAATAATTCTTTTGCTTCTTTTATAAAATCAATATCATTGCCACAACAAACTGTCATTGATGAGCCATTACCACTGTATGTAATTGAGCCTTCTGTTAAATACATCGCCAATAGCTTGATGAACGAAGAGGTAATTGGAAAAAGTTTTGGCAATGTATATTTAATAGTATGTCTTCTATTATTAATCCACCAAATTCTATCATCGTTGAACAAACTATTAGAATCAAAACAAACATTTTCATGCATATCCATGATGTCAGAAAGGTCTATTGAATCGATTTCAACCTCGCTCATATTTGGAAATACATCTATTTTAGCTAGTTCATCCTTATCTGGATTTAATTCTTTTGGTGTTACTTCTATTAGCATATCACCTTTTCTCATAATCAAAGAGTGACAGATAGTACACTTTGTTTCACCCATCTTGCTATTAACTCTTACTACTTCATTTTGAGGTTGTTTCTTATAAATAGCTTCAACATTATCCCAAATTCCTTTATTGATATAACAACCATTCTCAATTTTTTTATTCTTTCTAGCTAATCTATCTTGCGTATCACCTGCTTTCTCCTTATCCGTTAAGCAGAAATCTAATGCTAATTCCGTATTTCTTTCCAATACACCAGATAAAGTTTCTATATCGTCAGGAAGTGCCTTGTAACCATCATTAGGATATCTATCGAATAGGTCTTCTAGTGTTACTAGCTCCAATAATCTAGTTTTCTTATTTTTGATAAGGACAATTCTATCGCCTGTCAGCGTCTCTTCATGGAAGGACTTCATTCTCTCGTCAAAACCATTAGTAAGAAGATATTTATCACGACACAGGGCGAATGAACAACCAGTAGCACACATCACTTTCCCTGGTTGTCCAGCAAATTGAAATAATCTTTGTTCAATAGCTTCATCAATAGTCATTATTTCATGCTTTAATTCTTTTGTAAATGGGTCCCTATCAATCATTAAAGGTTTATCTGCTTCTAATATAGTAGGAATATCCATTTCTGTGATGAAGTAGAATGACCAACCCACACCACCAGCATTATCATTATTCTCTAAGAAATAGCACATACTAGTTAGCCAATTCTTACTTACTAATATATCATCATTAAGAAGCACAATAATATCACTATTCCCTTGATTAGCTAAGTCATTCCAAGATTTGCTTATACCCATATTTTCTTTATGAATAAGCACAGGAATATTATAGAACTTGCTTAACCATACCATGCTTTCAACATTAGTAGGTTTAGATCCATCATCTAGCATCATTAAATCTACTTTATAATCATGCTTCAATGTACCATGACTGCTAGCAATTGATGGTACATCATTCCATTTGAATATGGATTCTAAACAATTATTTATTCTGTTGGGACCATTAACAGTTGGAATCCCTATTGTTATTGATTTCAATTTGCTACGTCCTTTTTAAGATAGTAGATCAATCTAGCAAGAAAAAAGATTAAAATTATGCTAGTTGTTACCATTCTATATGTTTCAATCGAGATACCATTCATAAGTGAACCTGCATAGCATCCCCAGATAAAAGTGCTCCCAATAGCAATAAATAAACAAGCATATTTCATTTTTTACTATCCCCCCACTTGTACATGGATTCTAAGCAATTATTAATTCTGTTTGGACCGTTCACTGTTGGTATTCCGATTGTTATCGATTTCATTATTTATAGACTTTTTCCTTTTTTTCTGTTATCCAGTAAGTGCTAGATGAACTCTAGCTTTATATAATAGTTCCATCCTAGTTTCAGGATAGGCAAACTGTACAAAGTTCTTTAGCATTTCATAAGATTCTAAAGAATAATCACAACTTATTATCTTTCTAAGGCTAGTGAATGGACACGCAATGCAGTTTTCGTTCATTATTTTACATAACGTATTCATGCCCATATCGTCAACGGATGCACCCTTTTCTATTCTATCAATTTCCCAATCAATAGCATTAAGTATATCTATTCTGTTTCTTACAGACCAATCAGGCAGAGCCTTAATAGCTTCACTCATAAGATAATCATGTTGCCTCATTACTGAATCATTATATCTTTCCAAAAATATTTCTGCATCTTCTTCATACCTAATTCTTCTGATAGCTTTAAAATTTAAATCTCGAATTGATAACGGTAGGCTATATTTCAAACCTATAATGTTCTTAGCTTTTTCTCTTGAATTTCCTTGAATTCTTAAAATAGCATAAGCAATGCTTACTGATCTTGATCTTCCTGCAGCACAATGGATGAACAGCTTATGCTCCTTATTACATAAAACATTAAGAGCAAATTCAACACAAGCAGCAAAATATCTGTAAGGTTTCTCTTCGCCATCATCTGGTAAATGATAATGAAGGACCTCAATTCCACACTCTTTAGCTAATTCAAAAGAAGCATCACATTGATAATCTAAATCTATAATATGTGTAATTCCTTTATTAATTACAGTTTGTAAAGCGCTTTCATCACGCATTGCTCCGCCAATAGCTATTTGGTTATTTATAAATTGTATTCTCATAATTGTTTCATGCACTTCAATCTTAATCCATCCCCATGACCGCTAACTTCTCTTTGAATATCTACGAAGCCCGCCTCAATTAATATTTCACTTAAATATGATTCTGTGAATAGCGTGTGATGCATATACTTTTCAGCATCACTTCCATGCCATGCCCTCAGCAAATCTATATTACCAAAAATTCCCCAGGATAGGCGATGAGCGCTATAGTGCCCAGCTAAATAATTCTGGATCAATTTATCACCATCTGGTACTTCGACTACTAATTCTGATCCTGGTTCCATTACTCTAAACCATTCCTCTGCCACTCCTGCTACCATATCTTGAGAGAAGTGCTCTAAAATATGCTCTGCTATTATACCTTTAACTGAATTATCCTCAAATTTATAGAGAGCGCCAACATCAGATACAATATCCACATGGGGCATTTCTCTGATATCTACATTTAGAAAACCATTGTATGATTTATCACCACACCCAAGATTGAGACCAACATTTTTGACCATATGGAAGCAATCGTTTGAAATAGTATCAAGTAATTCCGACCAGACTTCATCATGTCTTTCAACAAAATATTTCCAAGTTGGAACCTGACTGCTCATTTTATGCATTATTGCTTTATTGAGATATATAGATCTTTCATCATTAGCATAGAACTCTTTAAGACGTTGAATAAATGCTTTGCTATCTCCAATTGGTGAAACTGTTATTACTCCCGTTTCAAAGTCATCAGAAAGACCTACATTCTCAAAGCACAAAATCTGTACTCCACTTGCAAGTCCCTCAAGTATAGCCATAGGACCACCTTCCATAGTACTTGGAGAGACAATCAAGTCAAGTTCTGATATAAATCCTGGAATCTCATCTTTATCTAATCTCTCATTAGTAGATCTGAAATCTACAAAATCCAGATCTTCAATTTGAGACAGAATATCTGGTCTTTTCCTACCATAAATTCTCCCTATAAAGCCAACAACTAGTTTTTCATCTCGATGCTTCTCTTTACCCTGCCTTAATTTGAACTGTTCAAAATCCACCCCCGGTACAATCTTCATTACATTGTTTATACCTTTATCTATAAGAAGTTTTGTATATACTTCATTCATTGTAATTGCGTAATTCACTTCTTTAGCAGCATCTATAAACTTTGCCATATTTGCAGGATGTGAGCAGAAAGTAGTACTAGGATGCTTCACTTCACATACTTCATCTGGTACTAACCAATATGGAAGATAATGAGTAATCTTACTCCGCCTATAAGAATTAACTTCTATTTTATACTTGCTATATTCTTTAAATTTCTCAACAAAAGTACCATAAATCCACTGTAAATCAGAGCCAGTAGCAATAACATTGATATCAAGCATAATTCTAACTATCCTCCTTCCGTCCTAATATGAAAGCAGCAAATGAATAATTCTCAATAGCAAGTTGAGAATCTTTTAGCATTTCAAAGTGCTCTTGAGAAGCTGTGAAATCAAGTGGATAGATGGGCTCAAAAGTATCACTAATAGGCTCTAAAATTAAAGTCCGCACATCATTCTCATTAAAACCAACACCTTCTTCCAGAAATCGAAAATCGATACTAATTCCAATTAGTCCACTGCAAACTCTTCCAAGTTCTGTAATTGCTATTTTGACTTCTTCTTTTGGGAGATGCTCTAAAACGCTTACACAATATACTCTTTGGAAAGTCTGATCTTTGAAAGGAATATCCCTAATGTCTGCATGCTTATATTGAACTTTCCCCCAAAGTCTTTTATCAGGAATAGTATGATACGAATCGCTCTCATTATCAATAGCAGTAACTTCGCACTTCCTATAATCTGACAACCACCTAGGAAAAGGGCTTAATCCACATCCAGCATCTAAACATTTCAATTTATAAGGTGCAGTATATTTAATTAAATATGGAACTTCCCATTCTTTACTATATTGCAGATCAAATGGTTTACTATATCTCTTCATTTGATGCTTAAAAGGATTGAGAATTAAATACTCTAGGTCAACTAGATTTCCCGCCATAAATGGAGGAGCAAATAAGTTTCCTACTGGCGAATCAATACCGACTTTTATAGGATTAGTTTTAGCTAAATATTTATTAAATTTGCTTTCATCAAATCTATTTTCTTTATAAGGCACAGGATGTTCCAGATGTTTTAATAATACTTTAGCTCTATCATGCTTTCGTCCCGATAATTTCACTATTCTTGACCAGAAATCAATATCTGTATTCGAACCACCTAGCATTCTTTCATCATATCCACCAATTGAGATCGCATCTTTCTTATGAAAACCAATGTGGAAATAACTATCTGTTATAACTTTGTTATTACCATCAATCCATTCTTTTTCAATAATTGCAACTCGTTTTTTAGATAAAGTCTTTACTATCCTCTCAAGGCAGTCAGTTGGATATAGCATATCTATCCCTGTTGTAAATATAAATGGATATTTTGCTGCTTTGATTCCGATATTAAGTGCCCATGCAAAACCACCAGAATGAATCATATTATCTTCTATCTGGCTAAATGCTTCAATAATTTTAAATTCGTTAAAAAATGAATAGTCTTCAGTAGCTGAAGGATTTACAGATACAAGAATGAATTCTGTATTTCTATAATTGGTGTTTAATAGAGAATTGATACTAGATTTTATCACGTTTTCAAATACTTCATTAGCCATATAAGGAATGACTACGCTTATCATAATAATTTACTCCAATTTGTTCTATCTGTTCATATAACTTGGTCAAGTTCAATAAATTCATAACAGAAGATTTCTGTTCAGGTGTTAATTCTTTAATGCCTTCATAATTGCCAGTTCCTAATTTGGGCCATGTGATAATCCCTTCTTCTACATTGGCTGTCATTTCTAAACCAAGATAATCAGTGTATAATTCATACATATAAGCTAATCTATAATCAACTGATTGATTTGATAAATAATCAAATGGCACGATAAAAACGTTATCAATATTTATTTCTATTATTTTAATCAATTCTAGAAAACCTGCTATCCATTTAGCTTCAAGCCTTTCACCTCGCAAAAAGAAACATCTTAGCCATTTGAAAGGATCTCTCATAGTAGTCACGAATTTATATTCAAATGGCTTGTTCAATAAAATTGCTTTGAGATATAATGAATCTGTATGTCCATGAAATGCAGCATAAATTCTGTCATCAATAGCATATTTTAAATATTCTTCAGGATTCATTACTGGTATGATCCCAAAATCTTCGGAAAATATTTCAGGAATTTTCATATTGCCACTATAATAAGAGCGACTAATTCCAGGATGTCTACATAATAACTCAAGAAGTGTGCCTGTACCTGTGTGTGGGGAAGTCATAATGAACAAGATTTTCTTATCTGTTGCCACAGCTTTAACTTCTCCTTTAATTTTGATTTAACATGGGCGTTTGTAATATTAAAAACAAATGTTTTTAAATCATCTTCCATTTCATATAATATTTCCAAATGGTGATTGCATTCTGTCACTTCGGTATAGAAAGTTAATGGTTCTTGTTTAATAAATAGAGGAAGGTCTTTATAGGTAAAAGATGGTGTTAATATCAAGAAAAGAAATGGTAATCTATATAAAGCAAGGTTAAACCAGCATGAGTCACATCCAACAAATCCTTCAGCATTAGTTACAATACTATAACTAAGTGGAAGGCTACATTCATTGACCTTATTAATTATATGCTTACCTTTAATATTAATTCCCTCATTTTTAAAACTTTTATTCCATATCTTATAGGATTGTCCAAGAATTACAGAATTATATCCTTGCTTCTTCAAATGTTTACAGACCCATTTCCAATTAGCAAGTGGAGTTTTGGGAACTGAACTTGTAAAAGGATGGATTACAAAATAGGGTCCTTTGCTTTTTATTTCATTCAAGCACTCATTCTCTTGTTCATTTAAAATTGGGTCATAAGGTACAAAATCAGGCTTATAAAATTCAATTGGTTTATCACCAAATACATCTCCCCATACATCAGGAAAGTGTTCCCAATCACCACATAGTTCTTGAATCTCTTCCATATCAGTGCTATAAAGATGATCACATTCAATATAACGGAATAGATCTTTTATTGGTCCGTGACAACCAGCTATTATTTTGAAATTATCCTCAGTTTCTTCAATATATTTCTTAAAATACGCTTGTATATTATTTGGGTTATTTATTGCCCTAAAGCAATCGCCTAAACCTCCTAGCAGCAGTAGATAGACATTTCTATTCATATTGATAATAATCCTTGACAGCTTCTCCATTGAGTATTTTTTTTCTAGCAAGCACTTTCAAGGTACCACCTTTAAAAACTCTTCTTATACCAGCCGTAAAACCTACCTGAGTTAGTTCAAATGATAATCTCTCTTTATCATACAAGCCTAAGTGATAATCTCTGACTTCAGCACCTTTATTGTAAGAACCACCAGAATAAAGTTTAAAAGCAGTCCATCGGCTTAAATTTGGTAATGTCTGCTTAGATATTTCAGGATGGTCATTATCTGGGAAATAAGCAACCGATTTCACACTTTGAGTATTTTTTTTCGCTATCAGTCTCTTTAACCAATTACCCCTTCCATTGATATACGTCTTAATTATCCATTCTAAATCAGGTGTCTCTACTTCTAAAGTTCCACCTACATTAAGAATATTGAAGAGAAACTTTATAAGCGTTGGCTGATATAGCCAGTGGATATGCTCGATAAAGTGCTTAATTATAATTTCTTCATATAAATTTAGGTCTTCAGAAGTACCAGTCTTCAGGAAATCTAAATCAGGATATTCTCTATCATAATCTTGCGGAGCTATAATAGTTCTTAAATCTCCAACTATTTCTACATGTGGTGCTTTAGGATTGATATCAAGATGGATATAACCATCAGTTGGATCATTCCCACTTCCAATTTCAAGTTTTTGTTCAGTTTCCAAATATATTCTTCACTTCCTTCATAATATGTTTAACTTTGATATTCTTCAAACAAGGTTGATATTCATGAAATCCTTTGCATGGTGAATACCAACATGGATATCTATCACATTCAATTTTCATTAATGTAACATCATTATAAATTCCATATCTTATTAATCCATCAGTAGGTGCCATTATCCCTAATAGTGGAGTATTTAAGGCTCCAGCACAATGTGCTAGTCCACTATCAGGACAAATCATAAGGTCCATATTAGCGATATATGCTAACACCTTTCTTAATGGCTGTCCTATAATATTAAAAATCCCACCAATCTTTAATTGTTCTTTCAAATCAAACACATAAATATTATAATCTTTTTTCAGCTTCTTCACTAATGATTTTATATTAGGATAATCTCTCCATTTTTCAGCAGTTTTTAATTCAATCCCAATAGCTGGACGAGTAACTTTCACAGCTTGAATTTCTTCTTCTATTAAATACAACTTTGGTATTTCATGCTTCCATTGTAATCCTGAAGCTATAGCATATATTTCTGTTCTATTTTTAATAATGCTATATTCACCATACTCATTTTTGTTATCACTTTCATATTTAGCTGAAGGACAAGGATCTCCAAGTTCAATTATCTTTCCTTCAGGAATGCTATCATTTTCATGTAATACCTTTTCTATATCTGGATGATGTTCTAGTATTTCAACATAAGCCTGTAAAGTAAGCACATAAATCTTAGCATTTTTAGCATATTGTTTCATTAATTGAATGGATGAAAGCAGCATAATCAGGTCACCAAGTCCAGTGCTAATTCTTCTGAATACAATATTACCACTATAATCTTCTTCAATGTTTATGCTATAAACTCCACGTTCTTTAATAGCGGGATTAAAACCAGAAGCTGTTTCCACATTTATAATATCACCACATATAGCAAACTCATCTATTTCAGTCTGAATTCCATATTGTAAAGAATATTTATTATAGAATAAATCCTTGTTTTCTGTTTTGATAGTTCTTATTGATTGTATTTCAAATGTTTTTTTGTCATAAAGCGCAATTCTCATTGATTATAACCCCAACACCACCATTCTAGCTTTACTTCTAGAGAAGCTCCATTAGTTATTTTATATTCAACAATATATCCTTCTCCATTCTCATCACCTTGAATTAAATCATGCCCATTATTAACACCACCAGTTTCAAGGACTGTATCTCCAGTTCCTTTCACTCTAACTTCAGCATTAGCTCTAGGAAATACATATCTAGTTAGATTTTGATCATAAAAGAATTCATTCAAATGCACATCAGTAACTATATAATCAATTCCGTCAATAGTATCATAAGTAGTCAAATCATGCCATTCACCATCATCTTCTCCTACATTAACTGGTAAAGTAAAGTAATCAGGCCCACCAGCATAAAATCTTTCTGTTGTAGCTGTATTCTTATCAGGATTATGTCCTGAAGTTGGTGAATAAGCGCTACAATGAATTCTTAATAAAGGAGAACCAACAGCAGTTAATCTTCCATCTCTATTACTTTCTAATGTATTACAGAAAGTATTAGGTGGAAAAGTCTTTCTACATCTACCTGCTAAGAAATATAAGCACTTCTCTACTGATGCTTTATGTTTCATAAATCTATTCTCTCCTTCGATCAAATCCAATCTATTTTGAATATCATCTACTATTTCATAAGGCATCATTTTAGTAAGCACAATAGCTGGATTACTAACATCAACTTTAACTTCAGCAGGGAATGCTAGATTAAGCGCTTCTTTATTAACTCTTAATGTGCTTATATCAATATCTAAATCTTCATCAATAAGTCTTATCGTATCACCTAATTTATATTCATCAAATTTCCACTCAACATTATCAATTTCATATAAGCTTAAGAAATCAATCTGATAAGTTGGAATTGGATCACTAGATACTTTATCTTTGAACTTCTTAGCATAAAAATATAACTGTTTAGGGTCAGTTAAATCTTTAGCATCATATTTAAGCTCTAAAATATCATGCTTTCTAATTGAATCCAAATTCTCTAGAGTTAATATTTCTACATGATCTCCAGGTTGAGGTACAGGATCAAACTGCTCATATATTTCTATATTCTGATTAGATATAGCCTTAACAGTTCTTACTTGACCTTGAACTTGATTACCTCTATTCAATGAAAATAATAAGTCTGACGTAATTGAAATCGTGCCAACAAAGATTAGTTGATCTTTTTCAAAGATAGATGAATCATTAACAGATATAATTGTTTTAGTTAATTTATGAGTAGCATTATTTACAGCCGTTACAGCTTCAGCATAAGATTGAACGGTAGTTCTATAAGAAGCATACTTCCCAATTGTTAAAGGACCACCAGTTTCATAAAGGAGTAGTAATACAGTATCTCCTGCTAATGGAGTAAAATCATGCTTAGCTAAAGATAGCATTAAATCAGTCTCTTTAACTATCATACAAGCATCACCATCAGTAGGTATAGTTCCCCATCCACCAGTTGGGACTATAGTATTAGCTGATGTATCTGCTATATCATAGGTATCTCCTGCTTGATTCCCTTCAAGAATATATAATCTTCCATCATTAAAAGCATCAATTTGGAAATATCTTGAAGAATTATCAAACTGAACCCAAGGTCCTGGATTATAATCAGGATATAGACCAGTTTCATTTAACTGCTCAATCAATTGACTTGGTGCTGTCACTTTAAATGCATCATGTTTAGTTGGTAAAGGTGTATCCATTTGCTCATCTGTGATAAATGATACATCATCATTACCCCATAATTCATAACTAGCACCTTTTGCTGCTCCCCTTGTAAAAGCTATAATACCACCTCTATAAGCTCCTCTGACCGTATTAGCTATCTTAATCACAGCATATCTATCACCCACCTGAAAGTCATTATTATTACCTTCAGCTAGCCCACTAGCGAAAGTTAATCTAGTAGCTGTTACTCCTGTAATTGTTCCATAAGCAGATAACAATGTAAGATTACTATAATCACTTAGATTGTATACATAATAATCATTAGCTGTTATTCCAAGTGCTACAAAACTTGTTGTGGTAACACCTCTAGTGCTATCCTCCATATAAGTTGATGTATTAGTAGCAGTAACCGTTCCATTAGTTAATGAATTAAAATATTTACATTCAATTCTCCTTAAGCTCTTACCTTGTGATACAGTGCTTACAACATGGCCAAAACCTTCCACTTGAATAGGATTAGAATATTGAGCAGCTATTATACAAGTGCTAGCATAAGGAATATTATCCCATTTTCTGCTCATTGTTAAAGTAGTAGCATCATTATAAGCTATTGTTCTTATCTGTCCAGAACCAGAACCTGAAGTTACAATCAATCTTCCATTTCTATATTCATCAATTCTTAAATTTCCATGCCAACAAGCACTAGCTTTAGGTTGAGTTGTAATAGCAGAATAAGCATTTACTCTAGCTCTTATCCAATAATTACTTTCACTATTTATTGTATCAGTATCCCAATCTGAAGGGATGGTAAAGATATTCTGAATAAATGTTTGTTGAGTTTCAGTAAAATCTGTTATCTCTTGAACTGAAAATGATAAAGTACTCCAAGCGCTTGATCCTTGAGAATATTCCCAAACTATTGTCCATGTACCAACACCGGGAGTATCTAATTTAATTGATAGCCTATTGAATTGATAATTAGCACCAAAATAGAAAGCATCATTTACAGCAGGTGTTACAGGTAATAATAATACATCATTTAATGTGCTTTCCTCTGCTGCTTCAGTTGAATAATCAGAGAATGCCCCACCATCATCTAAGAAGTCCTTCTGATTCGGCGATATAGTAATTGATTTGATAGCAGCAGTAGATACAATAATAGTATTACTATATCGTAATATTTCTATTTGGTCAAGTGCTCTAAACTTTTCAGCATCACCAGTTGATAATTTAATCCTAGTTTTAGTATTCCTGATATCAGAAGCAACTGTACCCGTAATTCCAGAAAAAGCATTCTCCCAATTTGATGTAGCACCTAAAGGAAGAATTCTATTTCCATATTCGATATCATCATAAATCTTTCTAACAGCTTTTAGGTTCTTATTCGGCCTAACAACTAGATTACTTGTTGGATCAACACCATCAAATGGAGTAGGACGATGAAATATATCAATTGATTTATCTTCATTAACTTCAAACCAAGTTACCCATTCATCATCTGAGAAGGTGCTACATAAAGATATAAGCGCTTTCCTTAATGTATTAGCGCTAAATGAAATCTCTCTTCTATCTTTATCTATCCAATATGCTAGAGATGAAGCGCTTGATCTTTCAACTGATTTGGTGAGTTTCATAACAGCAGTTGATTTAGCTTGCAAAGTATAATAAACATTATCATCTTGTATAATTCTTAATTGAGCGCCTGCTTCAATAGCTGCAAATGTACCACCTGATAAAATAATTTCATCATTATTCTTGACAACTGTTAAAGTACCTGTTTGATAGATATCACCATCATAAACAGATGATGATATGATTAGATATCTTAAGCTATTCCCAGTTTCTCTAGAAACTGTTGCTGTAAGTTCTAGCTGAGTTTGACCATTAACATAAGAGATAGTATATAAAGTGCTATCTCCTTCAATTGATATGCTAGATCCAGCAGCTATCTTCTTATCTAGCCATTTAGTATTAACACCTGTAATTGTAGCACTTCCATTAATTATATTAACATAACCATGAGAATATTTATGTGATAATAGATCACCTCTTATAAATGAGTTTATTGCTCTTGGGTTATTAGAAAGATCAACATTCCTATCAAGAATATAATCCATAAGGGAATCAATATCAGTTTTATCTTCAATGAACGAACCAGATTTATCAGGATTAAATGAAACTTCATATCTTCCATCCTTTGTAAAATATTCATTATTTAAATCATATCCTAAATGATTACATGTAATTGTAACTAAATCTCGCTCTTCTGTAATCTCGGCTAATCTAAAAGTGGTAAAATTAACATAATCGACCTTAGAAGCTACCACAGGCGTTACATCTAATCTTGATAGGGAATAACTATAATTGGTGATTTGAATACCACTAGCATGGTTACTGGCTACCGTCGTAAGAGTTATGGTTGAATTCCCAACATCAACAGATGAGATTAAGCATGTTTCAGCATTAGTACCATGAATTCTGATATAATCACCAGCTACAAATCCTTGTGTATCAGCTACAGTTACAACTATGCTAGATCCAGAAATAAAAGAAGCACTAGCAGTTGTATCTGCTTCTCTTAATGATTTAATCTTAGCTATAGTACAGGCTCCAGGTGTTGTAATTACTGTATCTCTTGTATGAGCATAGCCTAAATCACAAGTGATAATATCAGCAGATAAATTCTCTATCTTTGTGCTTTCATCTCCATTTGGTGAAGTAACTCTAATATAGTCATTTATGCTTAATCCAGTTGAACTATTGACTGATATTTGACAATTCTCTCCATAAAATCCTAACCATACCCTAGTTCCTAGTGCTTGTTGTTCTATTGATTCGATTCTAGTAATTTCTAGCTTAATCCAATAGAAAGTAGCACTATCTACAGTATATTGAGCCCAATCAGAGGGAATATCAAATGCTATATATTTCTCTCCCGGTTCTTTGAAATCACCAATTGTATTGACATTTATGCTCAGTTCAATCCAACTGGTTCCATTCCAATATTTGGGGGTTATATCATAATCACCAATACCGATAGTCGTAATGTTTATAGTAAGCACATTAAATTTGATGCTACTTCCACAAAAATAAGCATCACTTTGAACACTTCCCATTATGCTTACATCATCTCTAGCATCATTATTAGCTTCTGTTGTTTCTGTTGTGTATACTGAACTAAAATAGGATTTAGCTGAACTTAATGAATGGTCAGCATATGTAGCAGAAGTGCTAGATGGATTGTCATAAATGATTAAGTAATCACCTAATTCTAAACCATCGCCATCTAACAATGAGATATTATTACTTGTGGCAGGAACTCCAATGACTGTGGAGCTTATAGATTTCTTCGTTAGGTCATGAAGCCTAATGATTTTACGGAAAGTTAATAATGGGTAAAAGGATAATTGAGAATAGGTCTTAAATTGCATGACATAATTGCCATTTAATTCTCTATCTATTTTTAAGTCAGCAGGATTGTCAACTATGCCTTGCTGCACGAAACCTTTTTCATCCCAAATACTCAGTTGAAATTGCATAATGTTTCCAATCTAAATTGGTAATTGAATGATACCTAGGTGAACATTCTCAGCAGCAGCAACCTCGTCTCATAGTTTGTCTAATTCCACCTGAATGACTTGTACCCAACTACGGCATTCCTCAATTTGCGATATAATCTCATCTATGCAAGCTTTACTTGACATAGCATCAGCACTTAGATTTAAACCAAGCTGCTCGCCAATACCGCGTAATCTGATTGTTACATCATTAACCCCTTGCCCCAGTGTTCCAAAACTTACTGCTTCATCTTTATATGCTTCTGGGATTTGTTCATTCACTATTAGTCTCCTTATTTCTTTCTTATATATTTTATATTATCACAAATCATCCAATTTATGGTTCTGATGTCAACTAATCGAATTCTTGTATCATAATCCTTTTCATCATCATCTTCAAGTTCCATGTCAATAAACAATATACGTTCTGATTTATAAGTACTATAATGTCTTCCAATCATTGTTCTCTCTTCACCAAGTAATAAATCATTAGTTGCTGACTTTATATCTTCTTCGTATTGCTCTTTTGATTTCAAATTACCATTTTTATTAGGATATAAAGAAACTAATTTCTCAATATATTCCTTCTTATCTATCTTCTTATTGAAATTAACAGTCATAATCATTCTAGTGCTAGATTTGAATTTCTCTTTCAATTCTGTCCAAGTTAATTCTATTTCTTCTTCATATTGATCATGAAAAGAAAACTCATTGTTCACTACATTATCTGCAATAGTCCATTCAAACCCATCATCATTCTTGATGATTAAATAATTATCATGCTTATAAATTACTTTACCATAAGAACTTCTAGACCAATAATCATCTTTTTTGATCTTTCCAAAGTTAGCATTCATTTCTTTTTTTTTGTTTCAATGTAGTCTAACTGTTACATCATTGCCAATCATTCATTAAAAAGTATAGAATATATACCAGCTTAAAATCGTCGAAACCCATGTGACAACAAGACTTCAACGATTCAAGCTGAGTTATTGCTTCTTGTATTAATAGGGACTTCCTATATCTTATTCGTTCGTATCACAATTATCTTGTGACATCATTTTCGTTAAATAAATCATAAAGCAATACAGGCATTTTCCTTCCATTCAAAGCATATCTAGGATTAACAACAAATTCTTTCTCGCCTTTTAATTTGAATTCAGCTATTAAACTCTTTGATACACATTCTTTCATGAACTTAAGTATACTTGTATGACTACCACCACATAATTGTTCCAGTTCTTTAATGTGCCTTACTTTATGTAAAGAAGGTTTCCTGTTATAAATAACATTAGTATCTTGATGTAAACATGAACATACTTTATGCCAGAATTGATAATAACTTTTCTTACTAAACATAGGGTCTTCAGTCTGAAACATCTTGGTGTACTTATATCCCTTCTTTAAGCTATCAGTATTTTTACAATCATATTCTGCATTCAAATCACTCTGGTCAATTTGTTCCTTATCATTTATTCTATAAACTCTAACATTCTGCTTTTTTGCTTCATTGTTCTTGAAATTAGCTGTCATTTTGAAACCAACTTCTTCGGGATCATAATATTCATCATTTAATTTAAACAACACATTATCTATCACTTCACCTGTATCTTCATTTATTATTGCTAAACCAGTCTTTGACATTTAATAACTTCCTCTTTCATTTGAGCCGTTTCAATTCGAAACGGCTCAAGTTGATATGATATAATAAGTATACAACATTTAGAAAGATTTGTCAAGTGAATAATGCTATTATATGGACTTTTCTGTCATTAAAGAGCAAGAAAAAGTTGATGGAGTAAAGATTTATGTGCTTATCTCTAATTTGTTTGATTAGCTAGAAAACCCACAACAAAACAAAAGATGATGATTGATTAATAAGATAAAAAAAAGAATATTCAATCACAAGCTGTATATATCAAATATCACCATTAGCTAAGAAAAAAAACATAGACCTATTACTGACAATCAATCTATCTCCAATGTGGCATATAACTTAGTCTAAATTCAGCCATTGCTGATGGAAGATATATCCACTGTTTCTGATCTTCATTACCACGAATTGAAGGAATTCTACCACTTGAATAAGCACTAGCATGTTCTCTAGCATTTTGTGAAGCATCATAAATCTCTGTTACTCCTGTTCTTCCATTAAGAAATAACACATCACCATCATCAATATCAGTTCTGTATTCCCACATTCCATTTATATTCAATAACCAATCTTCCATAAATCTCATCTTCTTGAGTTCATCAATTGATAATGGAGTTATCCAAGTAGCTAATTCATCTATTATACAATTACTATTCTGATTATGAGCATTATTATTACCAACAATTAAATTACTTAAATTAGCAGTCATTTCAGTTGGTGCTATAGATGTTTCAGTATCTTCTTGCATTCCATTTATATAAAATAATCCATAATAAGTGCTATCATCATACAAACTTGTGCTTATACTACCACACAATTCTATCTCAATATCACTAGCAAATGTTTGTGCTGAAGATACTAATGTTGTAGTATTGCTATTTCCAGTCCAGGTAACTGTCCATTTCTGTTCTGATTGATCATACCATACTCTTACATTATCATTAGCACCATATCTATATTCAAAGACTGTCCTATCCCCACCAGCACCATCATAAGCAAATTGTGGGTATAACCTCACAAAGAATGAGAAAGCCTTAGGGTTGCTCTCTAAGGAGGTATATTCAAGATAATCACTAGTTCCTGAGAATATAATGCCCATTCCTTGTCTAGTAGCTCTATATCCAGTTATTGTTTCAGTAGCAGGATCATGATCATTATTAAGTATATTTCTAGCTTTTGTTGTTCCATTGAAATTACATACAAAACTATGCTCTGCCGCTACTACTCTAGGATTACTAGAAGAGCCAACTAACTGAAGCATAAAGTTAGAGAATGCAGCATTACCAACACCTTCTAGTTCTATGAATTCACCAGAACTTGGATTTTGTTTAGAGAATACTTTCTTAGGTCCAACAAAGAATGGATATGTGCTAGTAAATCCTATGCTTAAATCAAAGATTTCATGGACAAAATGAGCATGAGTAGGTGATGATATGCTAGAATTACCATTATAATTAACCAATAACTTCCTCTTCGTTTCTGCTTCATAAGTTAAAGAAGAAGCAGTTGTTCTAGATATATTAGCACTAAGCACTATCTCAGTATCTCCATTGATAGCATCAATAGTATATCTAGTTTCATCTCCTTGAACAGTAAATTGAGAACTTGGAGTAAGATATTTAGACCACTTAGTGCTAGATCCAGTGACTATTTTAGAACCATTAGTAACACCAACAGTGCCTGTATCATAAGGATGTTTATGTCCAGCTATTTCAAATCTAAGAGCAGGAACATCATGTCTATTTACTAGATATTCATCAATATAATGTTGAGTTAAATCAATCCAGTTTTTCAATTGATCAATTTTATTAACAACATCATTATGAGTGCTACCTCTAATTTCACATGCTAGACTAAGTGCCCATTCATCATAATAACCACCTAAATCTCTAGAACCAGCACGTCCTTCAATCAATTGTCTTCTTTCTAGCACAGGAGGCATAAGTACATCAGGGATAGTATTAGCTTCTATTCCCATATCTCTAAGATCTCTAGCATTTATTCGGTATGATATAGGTGCTCCAGTTGGGACTCTTGCCATGATAATTATTCCTTGATATATATTTCAACTCTAGGATTTTCTTTATCAATATAAAACTCATCAGTAAAACCTGATATATATTTAAATCCATCATCAATAATTACTTGTGCTACTTTCAAAGCATCAATGCAAAATTTCTTTCCGGAACAAATATTATCTGGGTCCTTCATTCGATTTCTACAGTACCATAAAAACTTAATCTGTATTGGATATTTCTTGACTGGCTTAAGTTTCTGAGACCTAATAATTAAAGCAATATCCCATGTAAGCTTCTGCTTTTGTTTAGCATATACTGCCCAGTGTTTTTTGGAATCATTAATAACCTGGTTAAAATCCGGAAGTTCCCCTTCTATAACTAACTTCTGCATTTTATTCATCTCATAAATTATGGAATAATTTTGCTAGTTCATAGCTACATCAATAGAGTTGCAACAAAGCACTACACAAGCAATAATATTATATCAACCAAGAGTATACTATACGTTACTTGAATTTGTCAAGTCTTTTTTTTATGAACTATCAAAATTATTGCATAATTTATGGCCAATGGGGTCTATAAACTATTCTTATTTCCCCATCAATAGCAACTGGAAAATATAGAGTAGCTTCTTCATTCTCTCCACCTCTAAGAGTTGGAGCTCTAGCACCTGAAGCTATAAGATGACCAATAGGTATTGTACTACTTATAGATACATCATATAGTTCATTCTCACCTGTAGCAGCATCATATATTAAAATATCGTTGGTAGCTAAAGTATAATTAACTGACCATGTAGCATTAATATTTAATAGTGGCTTTTCACTATCGAATAAAGCTGAAAGCTCTTTATCTTCTAGTGCTATAACGAATAATGCTAATTCTTCAATAATACACTCACAGAATCCAGAATCCCCATCTAGAGAACCAACTTGTAAAATATCAGGATTGTTTTGTAAAACACTTGGAACAGTTTCAGTTGAATCAGCTTCTATTCCATTTACAAACAACTTACCGTAATAAGTTGTACTATCAATAACTCTTCCATTAATATCTATCCAACCAGATAATTCTATGAAAGTATTACTTAAGAATCTTTGTGCATCTTGAATTTCCAATTGAATTGCTTGACCTACTGAAGGATGCCAGTATAAAACCCAAATTGAACTTCCAACATCATAATACAGTGATACATAATCATTCACATTATCAGAGCAGTAATACTTAAAGATGTATCTATCAACACCACTAGTATTACTTGCAGCAAATCTTGGATATAGTCTAACAATAAATGAGAAAGTATTAGGGCTTCCGTCAACATTTACATATTTTACATCACAATTTTGGTCAATGAATAATCCTAATCCGTTTCTAGTAGGCAAAAATAGATAATTCTTATTATAGAATTGTAAATGGGAATTAATATCAGGAACCAAATCAACAGTAACATCATCAAAGAATACAACATCGCCATCATTTTCAGCGTGAAGAAATATTGTTGCCGTACCACTAAGTTCTACCAGTAATGAATATCTAGCATATGATGTATCTGTAATATTCGTTTGTGACGCTAATACTGTATCAGTAATAGATAGAATTCCAAAACTAGCTGAAGATCCTGATACAACTTTAACATAAACTGATATACAATACCATCCAGCCGAAAATCCTATCACTTGATAAGCTCCAACATTATCAGCAGATGCTACTACTTGCATACCATACTCGCCAGCATGAGCATCAGAAGCAGATATAACAGCATCAGGATCAGGAACCCATTCATGAACTACTGTGCCGAATCCCTGAAGAGTAATCCATTGTAGGGAATTAGTGGGGGCCCCAGATGTGATATAACCTTGTAATATGATTTCTTCTTGATATGATATCGCCATGATTAAATCATACTATTAGCTCTAGCAGTAAAAGGCCCACCTAGAGGTGTTAATGCCATTGATACTATATTAGTTCCATCAACATCATCAATTAGCAGTTTATTTAAACCAGTATCTAGTGTCCAATCACCAGCAGCTTGTGCTCTAGCTAATTGCAAGCAATCTTTCACAGTCGAAAATGTGGGTGTTCTTCCAATGGTTACTTTTCTGCTCATCATATCATCAACAATATTGCTTATAGCAGTGGCAGCTACAGCTACACCATCATTCTTAATTAAATTACTTATCACTTCTACAGATGTGCTCATACCTTGTATAGCAGTAGACATCTTATTTACACTAGGTTCTAGCTCATTAGCTACTATATTAGATATGCCATCCACGCTAGGATCAATATTGTTAATTACTATATTAGATATGGCATTTACGCTAGGTTCGATATTATTAGCTACAACATTAGATATACCATCTACACTAGGATCAATGTTATTGATTACTATGTTAGATATTAGCTTAATTGAAGTACTTATACCTTGAATAGCAGTAGACATTTTGTTTATGCTAGGTTCTATTTGATTAGCTACCAAGTTAGATATACCATTTACACTTGGATCAATGTTATTTATAACAACATTAGATATGGCGTCTACACTAGGATCTATATTATTAATTACTATATTAGATATTAACTCAACTGATGTACTAATTCCCTGTATTGCAGTTGACATCTTATTTATACTAGGTTCTAACTGATTTATAACTATATTAGATATACCATCTACACTAGGATCAATATTATTGATTACTATGTTAGATATTAACTCAATAGAAGTACTTATTCCTTGTATTGCAGTAGACATTTTGTTTATGCTGGGTTCTATTTGATTAGCTACCAAGTTAGATATACCATTCACGCTTGGATCAATATTATTGATTACTGCATTAGAAATTAACTCAACACTATCATTAATTTCTACTATAGCTACTGCAAGTTCGACATGATCATTAAGTAAATCTCCTACCTGATCATCTATAATTGAAACTGCAGAAGACACTGATTTTAGTCGTGGATCAATACTATTTATTA
>VAPA010477249.1_pt1 | contig 97516 bp, 98 predicted proteins | sample 3395041 | NCBI WGS metagenome assembly VAPA01 (sample SAMN08290432, study PRJNA428436) | hydrothermal vent metagenome | isolation source: Deep-sea hydrothermal vent chimney | place: Indian Ocean: Southwest Indian Ridge | depth 1973 m m
CAGAACAAAAACGCTACACTTAAAAGAAGCTTATCAGCTTAACAGCCAAATAGGACATTTCTATTTTGCTAAGAATAGGACATTTCTAAATTGCTTTGACACATTAGCCCGCCACTGTTGACAAAATGAATGCTTAAAGACGATAATATTAAGTTTTCAAATTTGCATTTTTAGAGCGTCAACCAATTAAAGCATTTCCAGTTTCTCGGTAACAGCCGTATCAGGGAATAATGCTCGTATAAGAAGAGCAGGACATAAATCATCCATGTGGGCAATGGGGCGTAGACAAACGGCAAGTCACATGGTTTTGGTCCATGCATTTGGAGGTTCGAGTCCTCCCGCCCCAGCCAGCACAATTTTGTAAAACAAAATTGTGAGTTAATTGTTATAAGTTAACAGTTAAAGGCTCAACTAACAAGAATCGTTGTGTGAATAACTTATAACAAATAATATATAACAAATAACGTTTTTTTCAGGGAGGTTGAAATGCCTAAAGGCATCAAATTATTTTCAGGTAATGCTAACAGCGACCTGGCTGAGGAAATTGCTGATTTTCTTAATGTTCCTCTTGGTGATGCAATCGTTACCACCTTTAATGACGGAGAAATACTGCTCCAGCTGAATGAGAATGTCAGGGGTTCAGATGTTTTTGTGATTCAGCCTACATGTACACCTGTCAACCACAATATTATGGAACTTCTTTTGATGATGGATGCGCTGAGACGCGCATCTGCGGGAAGAATTACGGCAGTTATACCTTATTACGGTTACGGAAGACAGGACAGAAAAGTACAGCCGAGGGTTCCAATTTCAGCAAGACTGGTAGCTGATCTAATCACTGTGTCCGGAGCTAACAGGGTGTTAACCATTGACTTACACGTAGGACAGATTCAGGGGTTTTTTAATGTACCTGTTGATCATCTTTATGCTGCCCCTGTTATTACCGACTATATCAAGGGTAAATATTTAAATGATACAGTTGTTGTTTCCCCTGACGCCGGCGGTGTTGAAAGAGCCAGGGCTTTTGCAAAGAGACTAAATGCTACCCTCGCAATCATAGATAAACGCAGGGAGGCTGCAAATGTATCCAAGGTAATGAACGTTATCGGTGATGTTAAGGGAAGAGACGCTATTCTTTTCGATGATATGATAGATACTGCAGGCACTATTACTCAGGCTGTAAGCTCGATTAAAGAACAAGGTGCCAATAAAATAATTGCTGTAGGGACCCATGCGGTGCTTTCCGGGCCTGCAATTGACAGGATTAACGCATCTGATCTTGAGGAAGTAATTGTTACAAACACCATATCTATGAATGAAAAGAAATCTGCATGCAAAAAACTTACTGTACTTTCAGTCGCCCCGCTGCTGGGTGAAGCGATAAGAAGAATCAATGAGGAATCATCAGTCAGTTCATTGTTTGACTAATTTAAAAACGGATAATCACCGATTGAAAAAATACAGATTACCACTGATTTATTAGCGGTCATCTGTTCAAGGGAGGGTTAAAGAGGATGCAAAAGATTACACTTAAAGCCGAAAAAAGGGCGGAATCAGGTAAAGGGAATGCAAGACACCTGAGGCGTAACAAACTCCTGCCCGCTGTCCTTTATTCAAAAGGCTCATCAATACCGATAAAACTTCAAAAAAAAGATGTGAAAGTAATGATGGTATCAGGAGGTGGAGAACACGCTTTAATTACACTGGAACTCAGTGACAGTAAGGGTAAAAAAACAAACCACTGGGCATTGTTAAAGGATTATCAGACAGATCCTGTTAAAAATGAGCTGCTTCATGTTGATTTTATTGAAATCTCACTTAAAAAGAAGATCAAGACATTTACCACTATTGTGATAACAACAATGCCTTTGGGGATTAAAGAAGGCGGAATCCTTCAGCAGCAGCTGAGAGAAGTAGAAATAGAGTGCCTTCCTACTCAAATACCGGATGGGATCAATGTTGATGCCGGTTTTATTCAGATCGGACATTCTCTTCATGTAGAAGAGCTTAAGACGCCTGAAGGTGTAAAAATACTTACAGACCCACAGGAAGTTATACTCTCAGTTTCAGCACCAGTGGTCGAAGAAGTTGCTGCTCCGGAAACTACTGAAGAAGAGGCTGTCGAACCCGAACTGGTGAAGACAAAGGGTAAAGATGAAGGAGAAGAAACAGAAGCCGCTCCAGAAGAGGGTGCAAAGGATCAAAAAGCAGAAAAAGAGCAAAAAGACAAAAAAGAGAAGTAAACACTACTGATTGCGGATTTGAGATTGCAGAATTAAAGAAAAATCCGAATTCCAAAATCCGAAATCAATGTAAAACATGTGGATTATAATCGGCCTCGGAAACCCGGGGAAAGCATATATAAATACCAGGCATAACCTGGGTTTTATGGTTATTGATGCGCTTTCATCCAAATTTTCTGCCCCGCTAACCAATAAGTCAAAAAATTTTGTTTACAGTCCCGCACATATTAACAGCACAGACGTAATCCTTATGAAACCGCTTACATTTATGAATAGAAGCGGAATAGCTGTCAGAGAAGCCCTTAAAAAATATAGAGAAACTGATGGTTTTATAGTAATCCATGATGATCTGGATTTAAGCACAGGCGTTATAAGGATCAGGAAAAGCGGTTCTGCAGGCGGACATAACGGCATAGAATCAATAATAAATCATATCAATTCAAAAGATTTTTTAAGATTAAAGATCGGGATCGGCCGCTCTGTCAGAATCCCGGCTGAAGATTATGTATTAAGGAATTTCAGCAGACTGCAAAAACCGGCAATAAAAAATGCCGTTGAAAAAGCTGTAGATGCAATAGCCACGATACTTGATAAAGGCGTATCCACTGCCCAGAACAGGTTTCATAGAGATTAAGGCTCTTTTTAAGGGTTCTTATAGGCGGTAAAGAAGGCGCTACTGTAATGTTTGGGAAAAAATACGCAAGAAAAAAAGAACGTCTCGGTGAAGTAATTAATCGTCTGGATCTTGAACAGCTTATGGAATAAAATTTTTCTTCCATTCCTGCATAACCCCATTTGCCAATATAATTATAAGAATTTTTAATTTGATATTATGATCTATATCATAAAAGATTAAATTATATTCTGTTATCTTTTAGTGTAATCTGATAATCACTATTAATGAGACTTAAATTGAAAATCTTCAGTGAAACGTAATTTAAAAAGGAGGTGAATACTAATATTTTAGTATGGACAAATAACCTTATTAGAAAAGGGGGGGGAATATGAAAAAAGTATTGTATCTGGCGATTATAGTCTGTTTCATCGCAGCAGGCACCAGTGCTTTTGCTCTGACAAAGATTAATATCCCTAAAGAACTGTCAAATACCAGCAAGGAATGTGTTGAATGTCACAAGGGACTGAATGTAAACATTTACCAGCAATGGGGCTACAGCAAACATTATCGCGCAAACATAGGCTGTTATGAATGCCATGAAGCGCAAAAGGGCGAAAAAGACGCTTTTGAACATGAAGGCAGTTTTATTTCAATTATTGTTTCACCAAAAGATTGCGCAAAATGCCATGAAAAAGAAGTTGATGAGTTTACTAACTCACACCATTCAAAAGCTGGAAGGATTATGGGTTCTCTTGATAATATCCTTGCTGAAGTGGTTGAAGGCAATAAGGGTATGAAGACTGAGGCATTCCCTGACGGGATTTCCGCAGCTGCTGTTAACGGCTGCTGGCAGTGCCATGGATCTGTTGTAAAGATAAACAAAGACGGGGGCCTTGATCCGGCTACATGGCCAAATACCGGTATGGGCAGGGTAAACCCCGACGGGTCAGAAGGCAGCTGCACGGCCTGCCATCAGCGTCATGAATTTTCAGTAGCACTGGCGCGCCAGCCTGAAAACTGCGGTAAATGCCATATGGGTCCGGACCATCCGCAACTTGAGATTTATCAGGAATCCAAGCATGGTATCAATTACTATGCCAATAAGGACAGGATGAATCTCGACTCTCCCAAATGGGTGGTAGGTGAAGATTATTTTGCTGCTCCCACATGCGCAACCTGCCATATGTCCGCTACCGATGATATGCCCGTTACTCATAATGTCGGACTCCGTATTAAATGGAATAACCGTCCTCCACTTATAAAACTTGCTCATGAAACTGACAAGAAATGGGGGCTTGAATCTGCGAAAATCACCGGCGATATGCGTAAGGCAAATATGGTGAGGGTCTGTGTTAAATGTCATAATGAAAACTTTGTTGAAGCCTTTTATTTGCAGTATGAAGCACAGCTTCACCTCTATAATGATAAATGGGCAAAACCGGGTTCAAAGCTTTACAAAAAGGCAACTGAGGTGCTCAAGGCTGTAAAGGGCAAAGAGTACGCCAAATTTGCTCAAAAAATAGACTATACCTGGTTTGAACTATGGCACCATGAGGGTCGAATTGTTCGCCATGCAGCATCCATGCAGGGACCGGATTGGACACAATGGGAAGGCAATTATATCTTAGCCAGAAACTGGTATAGCGAATATGTACCTGAACTAAAAGAAGTAATTGAAATGGGTAAGCATAGCGGCAATCCAAAAGCTAATGAACTCGCTATTGATCTTGAGGACATGCTCACGCAGGTAATGAACGACAAGAACCACAGATGGTCCAGCGGCAAGGAGGACCCTAAAGCCAGAGCCGATAGAGATAAACGCCGGAAGGAATTCCTTAACAAATACAAATAGTTTCCGATACAGCACTTTTCAGGAAGGGTGGGGGAGTGATTCTCCGCCCTTCTTTTTTTTAATTCTTTTGTCTGCCTTTGAGATTTCAATTTATAGATTTTTATGCGTAAAATGTTTTAAAATATTAAGATGTTTATTTTTATCTGTGTTATATCCATACTGTTAATACCTTCTGTATCAGAAGCATGGGGCCCGCTGACTCATGTTTACCTTGGCAATCAGGTGCTCGATGCAGGATCTGCCGCTGTCCCTGCCGCCATTTACAGTCTTATAAGAAAATTTAAGAACGATTTTTTATACGGAAATCTGAGCGCTGACATAATTTTTGGCAGGAGTTTTCAGACTAAAGAAAAAAATTCCCACAACTGGGATATAGCATGGAGACTGTTCAACGCAGCAAAAACCAAGCGTCAGAAAGCATTCGCCTATGGATATCTCACACATCTTTCTGCAGACACAGTAGTACACAATCTTGAGAAGTCCGTACTCCCGTTTAAACATTCATTCCTTGAGGTAAAGTCCGAAAGCCTTATCGATAAAAAATACAGGAAAGCTTTAAAAGGTTTTGATAAGCATATGCAGAAGAAACACGACCTCTTTCTGGAAGATAACATTGAAAGTGTTTTTTTCTCATTCAAAACAAATAAAAATATCTTTAAAAGTTTTCTCATGCTTTCAAAAGTGCCTAATTATTCTCCTGTGTCCAATTTTATTGATAAACGTTTTCCTTATGAAATTCCTGTTGTAAATATCTACGAATTTCAGCAGGAATCACTAACAAGGATGCTGGAACTTTTAAAAAACGGCAGGAATTCAAGGGTAATTAAAAAGAACCCGGCTAAGAGATACCGCTCAAGGGCTTCTCACGCGGCTTGATATCACTATAGTTTTTGTTATAAAAAATAACCTTTACAGGTTTTATCATCACGGTACATAAGAAAGTACATTGCAATTTTAGAGAGATTTTGATACTCTTTTAAACAATTAAAGCTCCACACAGTCTTGATATTTTATGATAGGAACCTGCCTTCCGGCAGGCGGAGCTTCAAATGTAAGGAGTTATTTTTTAATTTATATTCGCTCGTCAGGCAGTCTCGCTACTGCATTTCATTATGGATGACAAAGAAGCAAAATCTACACTTGAAGCTTTACTTTTCATATCCGGTGAGCCTCTGACGGTCAAGACACTTAAAGGTCTTCTCGATATAAACGAAAAAGAGGTTTGCAGACTCATCGGAGAGCTTGTTAATGAGTACCAGTTGAAAAATAGCGGAATATTTATTGCGGAGGTTGCTGAAGGAATTCAAATGGTAACAAACCCCGCCTGCGCACCCTGGGTAAAAAAGTTTCTGGCAACATCAGTCCCTACAAGGTTAACAAATCAATCACTTGAGACTCTGGCTATAGTTGCTTACAAACAACCGATTATAAAGGCTGAGGTTGAAGCCATACGCGGTGTTAATTCTGACGGTGTATTGCGGACGCTCCTTGAGAGAAGGCTTGTAAAGATTCTCGGCAGAAAAGAGGTGCCTGGAAGACCTCTTATGTACGGGACTACAAAAGATTTCCTTCAATATTTCGGCCTCAAAGACCTTGCGGAACTTCCAACTCTTAAGGACTTTCAGGAGACTGAGGATGCTGATCTTATGCCTGCAAAGAACGGGGAGGAAAATAACGCCGAAACTCATAATTTGCCCGCTCCGTCCGGTATTATGGAACAATTAGCTGAATAAAATACTTACAGCGAATAAAAGATTAAGAAGGTTCAGGGTACATGATTTTCCCCATATCCCTGGTATCATACCCACCTAACTTTATTACCGTATCTTTGAATTTAATATCATTTCGTATTATGTCAAAGAGGCTTTGGATCATTTTAATTTTATAGAATTTTTCAGGCAATGCAAAATCATAACGTTCATTTGCAAGCGGTATAAAGTCAAGGCCAAGCGCTTTTGAAGCAGAATAAATTCCAAGACCCGTATCCGCCATACCGTTAAGCACTGCAGAGGCAACTGTCAAGTGAGTATATTCTTCGTTTTGATATCCATTTACCCGCTCTGTGTCTATATTGAGCTCTTTTAAGTATTTATCAGTCAGCAGTCTTGTACCTGAACCGGGCTGACGGTTAACAAAAGCAATCTCCTCTCTTAATAAATCCTTAAACCCCTTTATTTTTTTAGGATTTCCTTTTAACACAAAGAGTCCCTGCAGCCTGTACACAAGGTTTATCAAAATAATTTTTTCATCGGGAATAAGACGTTTTATATCGTGAACATTATATTCGCCTGTTGCTTCATCAAGAAGATGGGTACCGGCGATATGCGCCTCTCCGCGTTTTAAAGCAATGATGCCGCCGATTGAACCAACATGAGCAGAAGAGAGTGAATATTCAGGATATTTTTTCTTAAGAGAATTAGCAAGTACATCGATGATATTGTCGTGGCTTCCGATGCATACTATTGTATTTGATATTTTATTCATATGCTTAATAAGTTCTATTTTTACTTCTGTACCTGCACCCAGGCCTTCACTCATAGCGGGAATTCTGAGAAAGCCGTCAGCCTTTACAAGACTCATAAGCAGGCCGGCTCCCCGGCCCACGGGGCTTGCCATAATCCTTTCTCCTACCTTGCCAATTTTCACCCTTATAAATTCTTCGATCCCAACTGTAGAGGCTATCTGTCTGCTTAAGCTGGCACTGAGCAGCACGGGTTTCTCCATCTCAATGCCAAGATATTTATGTATAACCGGTTTTATAAAAATTTCAAATACGATATATGCAGAAACAGGATATCCCGGAACACCGATTACCGGCTTATTATGAATCCAGCCCAGGATCACAGGCTTGCCAGGTTTGATATTAACACCGTGAAGTATGACCTCTCCAAGTTCACTTATAACCATGGATGTAAAATCTTTTTTACCCACAGAAGCGCCGGCATTTACTGCTATAATGTCTCCTCTTTCAGATGCTTCCTCGAGAGCCTTTTTAAGTTCATCGATCCTATCCGGAACAATTTCAAATCTTATGGGTTCACCGCCCCATTCAGTAACGAGCGCTGAGAGTATTCTTGAATTGGATTCTATTATTTGACCTTTAGAGAGCTTGCCGATTTCGACATTCTCAACCAGTTCATCCCCTGTGGGAATAATAACAACCTTTGGTTTTTTTCTGACTCTTACCTTATTAAACCCGCCTGCAAGCATTGCTCCTATATCGACAGGTCTTATTCTGTGATTTAACGGCACGATGAGTTCTGTAGTTACGATATCTTCTCCTACTGTTCTGACATGCTGCCAGGGAGTTGCCGGTTTTATTATTTCAATGTATTCATTTTCAGACCCCCGACCCCCGATCCCTGATCCCTGACTGCTGATTATATTCACATCTTCAATCATTATTACAGCATTGAAATCATCAGGGATAGGATCCCCTGTTGAAACATATATCGCCTGATCATGGATTTTCAGCTGATTTGGCGATCTTTCAGAGGCACCAAATGTATCTGCAAATTTTACTGCATATCCGTCCATGGCAGATGAATGATAAAAAGGGGATGAGATTTTCGCAGATACGACTTCATCAGTAATGCTTCCAAGGGAGTCAATTGTATCGATATTTTCTCCGCGCATGGACATATAAAACCCACTGCTTACCAGTTTGTCTGTCCATTTTTTAACCGCTACAGAAAGCGGAGTGTTGTCAAGATAAATTTTTTTCAATCAAAACACCTCCGGTATGATTGATAATGGCTCAAGCTGTTTAAACCGTTTAAACCGCTCAAACAGTAACAGTCACCAGCTTGAACAAATTAAACGGCTTGAACGATTTGAACTTTATTTTTTTAAAACAGCTCCACTTCCACTTCTGTTCCCTGTTCAAGCCCGGGTTTTTGATGAGGAATCACAATTGTGCCGTCAGCCTGTACAAGTGTTGTTATAAGACCGGACTTTCCCAGCACAGGGACTGCCCAGAGAACATTTTCTTTTTTTGCCAGCTTAACCCGCACATGGTCTTCTCTCCCTGCGCTTGAAGAAATATTTTTTGATAATTTTGCCGTTACTGTCCTTTTTATGCTGTGGTTCAGTTTGTCAATCTCTCCGGTCAGTAACCGTAAAACAGGTTTGATAAAAAGCTCAAAACAAACAATTATGGCTGCCGGGTGTCCGGGTAAGCCAAAAACAGGTTTCCCATTTACTACGCCGCCGATTAACGGCTTTCCTGGTTTTACTGAAACACCGTGGAAAAGGACCCCGGGCTTTCCAGTGCTATTTATTATTTTTTCAGTTAAATCTTTTGTACCGACAGAACTACCGCCTGTAATTGTTACCATATCCGCTTCCTGAATCGAGGTATTTACAGCACTTTGTAAAACCTCATATGTATCCTTAAAAATTCCCTTTTGAATCGCAATGCCGCCATGTAAATCTATAAGACCTGCAAGACTATGAGAGTTAATATCCCTTACCTGTCCCTTCGTGACAGGACTCGATGCAGGCACTATCTCATCTCCGGTTGCTATGATCGCAACTGTTGGCTTATCGTATATCCAGGATTTTATTACCCCTAAACCTGCAAGAGCGCCGATATCCTGAGGCCTTATTCTGTGTCCCCTGACAAGTATTTTTTGATCTTTTTTGCAGTCCTCACCTGTCTGTATAATATTCTCTCCCGGGGCAACCGATTTAAACACTTCCAGCATATTTTTGCTAATTTCATTTGTATGTTCAAACATAATAACTGCATCCGCACCCTCCGGAATCATACCGCCGGTAGCAATTTTTGCAGTTTCACCATTTCTTACGTCAAGGAAATTATTCTCTCCCATTTGTATTTCGGCTATTACATTAAGATACGCGGGTGATCCCTCCTTTGCCCCAAAAGTATCTGAGGAATTCACAGCAAAGCCATCCATTGTCGAACGTGCAAAACCTGGCAAATTTTCAGGTGAAATAATATCTCTTGATAAAATTCTGTGAAGGGTATTGTCTATGTCAGTATCAAGCTCCTGTGGCAGTACAGGGCTCAATGCATTTAAAAGCAGCTCTCTTGCGTTTTCAACTGAGAGGATCTCCTCTCTTCCCAGCATATCTTTCATGGTTTAAAAAATCAGGGGCAGCAGCAAAAGAAAAAGCTTACCCAGCTTACATAATATTTTAATTTACAATACATACAGTTATGCTATCATATCTAAACTATAACTTTAAGTGTTTATCCAGGATTTTCAATGGCTGTTCACTTCCGGTTTTTCCTCTTCGTCTTCTTCTTTTGGCAGGGAAAGGTCTCTAACAAAATCAGGGCACTTTATTCCCTTACCGCTTACCGAGAATTTTTTCTTACAGTCGACCCTCCATGCGCAGACAACACAGATATCTTTATTCGATAACATTTAAAAATCCCCCTGTATAGTAATAATACCGCATAATCGATCGTTCTTATACTCTGAAAGCTTTATGCCATTTAAAGATTAATACTTTCTCCATGTTTGCCGTAATGCTGTCTTTAGAGTTTATTATAAAGATTTTATTATTAATATGAAACAGCTCCTTAACAATCCTTTTAACAGCTATCTGTTTTTTATAACGTCTCTGTAATTCATCTTCGAACATGGGGACAATTTTATCCTTCATTCTCAGTTCCGTGTCAATATAGAAAATAGATATGTCAGGAGAAAGATCCTCTACGCGTTTAAAAAATTCTGAGATCTCACTGTCATAAATCTGTTTGGGAGGAGAAGATTTGATTTCCATGTAGAGCAGTGAAGAATCTATTTTAGATATTAGATCGTAATCACCTCCGACATTCGGCCTTTTGAATTTTACTCCCCTTACTGTTTCAGCATGAAATTCTTTTTCGACTAATCTGCAAATGAACCATTCGAGTGTCTCTCCAAAACTCTTGATCGGTCTTGTTATATTAGAGACGGGCTTTCTCCTCACACAATAACCGTCTTTCAATGGACTTATAATCCCTATGTCTAAAAGATAGTCAATGTACTGCGCTACAACCGCCTTTGTTGAGTACCGTGTGACATTTTCAGGAGTAAAATATTTTTGATGTTTTATTATATCTCTTAAAAAAAGCCTGAACGAATATTTTTTCAGTTTTTTATAATAGCTGTTAATATGTTTTCTGCCTGGAATCACCAGGTCATCCGAAGGTTCCTTTTTATAGATTTGAAACCCGCGATGCTTTAGCATCAGATCAAGCGAAAGCGTTTTTTCAGATATGGTCTTTTTGAGTCTTTTTATTTCAGCCTTTAAAATGCTGATTTTATCGTTGCTCATATATTTATTATATTTTACCCTGTATCCGGCTCAATATCACATTTGAATTAATTTAATGGGATCTTGTTGATCTGTTGGCTGATAAAATACCTGCTGAGTACCTTTTTGATAAAGACAAATCATATATATACAGGCTTGCAAGATCAAACAATTTATGAAAAAAAAGAATAGCAAACTAATTAGAATTCATATTTTAAAAAGATATTTTAGAAGCTTGCCAAGGACTATGCACAGGTACGCTTTTGAAAGGTTAACAAATGGGCACTCGCAGGTACATTTTGCGGTGGGAAAGTTCAGGGGACTTTTGCTGCAAAACGGGAAAACTGCATGGTATGCGATTTCTACAAAATAGTTGAATCAGAGGAAGGCGATAAGTTAGAACTGTTAAAACCAGGTCAGTCATTTAAGGAGAATAAATAATGTCGCAAAAACAGAATTGCTGGGAATTTCAAAAATGCGGCAGGCAACCCGGTGGTAAAAAGGTCACTGAATTCGGCATCTGCCCCACAGCAATTGATTCAGAGACCGACGGCCTAAATGACGGTAAATACGGTGGAAGAATCTGCTGGGCTGTTGCGGGTTCATTTTGCGGAAGCCTGGTACAAGGGACAATTGCCAAGGACAGGCTTTCCTGCCTGAGCTGTGATTTTTTTAAAAAAGTCAGAGCAGAAGAGGGCGAGACCCGGTTTGTTTTATTAAAACCCGGACAGGTTTACAAAGCATCTGTTAAGTGAGTTTCGTCCCGTGACTATCTGTCCTCTCACTCTCAGGGCATTTATGGATAAAGGGACTGCATAGTGATTAATTAATCATCACTTTTTATGATCTTAACTAAAACCCGTCTGCTTCTAGGGCCGTCAAATTCACAAAAAAATATAGACTGCCATGTCCCCAGCAGGAGCTTTCCATTTTCAATGATAACATCCTGAGATGTTCCGGTAATCACAGTCTTTATGTGGGCATCGGAATTTCCTTCCATATGAGTATAGTCAAGATTATGCGGTACCAGTTTGTTTAATGTTTTAAGAATGTCTTTTGCAACAGAGGGGTCAGCCCCTTCATTTATTGTAATGCCTGCTGTAGTGTGAGGCACAAAAATACGGCACAACCCGTTTTTTACCCCTCCATTATCCGCTATATTCTGGATCTCAGAGGTAATATCAACAAATTCTGTTCTTGTTTTTGTTTTAACATTTACATATTTTACCATCATATCCCTCCGCTTAAATCAGGCATCCTCTGTTAAATACATGTTGAATATAGAATCATAAAATTTAGAATCAATTGTAAATTCGATCCTCAACGCGTAAAGGTTTTCAGGTATTTCAAGCTCTCTTAATTTAACAAAGTCTTTTTCAGTAGTTATTATACTGTTCCCCTTCGCCTCCTTTTCTATCACGTCTATATCTTTCTGTTTGTAGCTGTAATGATCTTTGAAAGACCTGAATTTCAATATATCAGCGCCTAACGAAGACATAAGTCCTCTAAAGTGAGAGGGATTGGCAATTCCCGCAAAACTATATATTTTAACGCCCTTTAATGATTCCGGGTGTTTCTCTTCACCAGAGGTATTTACAAGAGCAGCAGGCTTATGAAAAGACGCATATAAAGGTATATCCGAAGCATATTGTCTTATATTTATTTTAATCGCTTTTATAGCTTCACTGCATATCATATCGGTTTTTGTTATAATTATCATATGGGTTCGCTGAATTGCCTCCAAAGGTTCCCTTAATATTCCTTCAGGAAAAAGCTTGCTGTTTCCCAATGGATTTGTTGCATCGATAAGCAGAATATCCAGGTCTCTGTGGATACCCCAATGCTGAAAACCGTCATCAAGGATAAAAATATCTATTGATTCATAGCCGAGTTGTTCGAGTGTGAATATTCCGGAACTGTACCTGTTTCTGCCTATAACAACCGGAACACCTTTTACTCTCTCAGCCATTAAGACTGGCTCGTCTCCTGCCTGGGTAACGTTAAGCACAGGGCCTTCGCCCATACCTGCAAAACCCGGGCCTTTCAGCTTCCCTTTATAGCCCCTTGTCAGTATACACGGTTTAAAACCACGTTTTACGGCCGCCTGCGCCAGTGCAATTACAGCAGGGGTCTTGCCGGTTCCGCCCAGAGTGATGTTTCCTATGCTAATCACCCTTTTTGGAAGCTTTTGTGACTGTTTGATCCCTGTCCTGTAAAGAAATTTCCTTAAAGACAGCGCTGTGCTGTAAATTGTACTAAGCGGTCCCAAGAATGCTCCTCAGCAGGCCAAGAGCTTTTTTAACCGCTCCGGTGTTGTTTTTTATTATATTTTTAGCTTTATTCCCCATCTGCCTTGATTTTTCAGGATGACTCAATAAATCTTCAATTGAAGAGGCCATATCAACATAGTTTTTAACTTCAATAGCAGCGCCCTCTTTAAGAAAATCTGAAGCTACCGGGAAATTATCCATATGAGGGCCAAAGATAACAGGTTTCCCCCAGTAAGCGGGCTCCAGGATGTTATGGCCGCCAAAGGGAAGAAGACTCCCTCCTACAAAGCTGATAGCAGCTTTAGAGTAAACCTGAGAAAGTTCTCCAATTGTATCTAAAAGAATTATATCGGGAAGCAATTGGTCTGCTGACTGCTCTCCTTTGTCAGCTGCCCCCTGGTTCGAGCCTTCGCTTCTCCGAGTCGTTTCGACTGACCCCTGACCCCTGATCCCTGACCCCTGATTTATTTCTGAACGTCTGATAAATTTGAGTTTTCTTTGTCTGAGTAGTTCTTCAACTTCAGTAAATCTTTCAGGATGTCTGGGAGCTATAATCATTTTTAAATCGCTTATATTCTTTTTGGCTGTTTCATATGAGTCTATTATGATTTCTTCCTCGCCTTTATGTGTACTCCCGGCAACAATCAGTTTGCTGCCAATATCGTTCAGCCATTCAGTCGGACTATCTGATCCATGAAATTCCATATCAAATTTAAAACTTCCCATGACCCTGACTCTCTCCTCATCAGCGCCTAACGAAATAATCCTGTCTTTGTCTCCGTTTCCCTGCATATAAAGAAAATCCACACAGGATAAAACTTTTCGCATAAACCCGCTTATCCGTCTGTAGCCTTTAAATGATTCGGGGGAGAGCCTGCCGTTTAAAACTATTACACTGGCCCCGGTACTATTTAATGTTTTAAAAAGTAAAGGCCATAGCTCTGTCTCAATCGTAATAAATATTTTCGGCTGTAACTGCCTGACAGCTCTTTTAATGCATATCCCTGTATCCCATGGCATATACATTATTCTGTCTGCTTCGGAAAACCTTTCCTTTGCAATCTTCTGTCCTGTATAAGTAATAGTTGAAAAAGCTATCTTATACCCGGGGAAATCCCGTCTGACCGCCTTTAGAAAAGGCACTGAAGCTATTACCTCACCGACCGAGACCGCATGAATCCATATATCGACCTTTCTATAGTGTGATAGCCCCAGACGCTCTTTAACATATAAAAATCTTTTCTCAGGGCCTTTTTTTAAAAGAAGCCATGGGAAATATACGACAAGCGCTGATAATGAAAGTAGATTATATATTAGAAACATCTTTGTCGAATTGTGAATGATACAGCGCTTTGTAAGCGCCTCCTTTTTGAAGGAGTTCTTCATGAGTGCCTGTTTCAATTATTTTGCCTTTATCAATAACCAGAATCCTGGATGCCTTTTTAATGGTAGACAGCCTGTGCGCAATAACAAATGTAGTCCTGCTTGTCATAAGATTATCGAGTGCCTTCTGGACAATGATCTCCGACTCTGTATCAAGAGATGATGTTGCTTCATCAAGTATCAATATGGGAGGGTTTTTCAACAATGCCCTGGCAATGGATATTCTCTGTTTCTGCCCACCGGACAGCCTCACGCCCCTTTCTCCAATTATTGTATTGTAACCGTCCGGCATATCCTTTATGAAATTATGTGCATATGCGGCTCTGGCTGCTTCTGTTATCTCATCCTCAGAAGCGTCAAGTTTTCCAAGAGCGATGTTCTCCCTGACAGACTCATTGAACAGAATTACATCCTGGCTGACAATTCCGATATTGTCTCTAAGGGATTTGAGCGTGGCATTATTTATATCCGTACCGTCGATAAGAAGTTTACCTTCAGTTGCACGGTAGAACCTCGGGATCATATCAACAAGTGTGGTTTTCCCTGCCCCGCTTTTGCCGACAATGGCTGTAAGTTCGCCCTTTCTGATTTTCAGATCGACGTTATCAAGAACTTTTCTGTCTGTGCCGGGATAGACAAAACTGAAACGGTTAAACTCAATATTGTTCTGAATAGCGGGCAGTTGCACAGTTCCTTCTTCTTCCGGTTCCTGGTCAAGTATATAAAATATTCTTTCTGCAGCTGCACGCGCCTGCTGAAGGCCGTTGTTTGCACTGCCAAGCCTGCGTACAGGCGTATACATTAACGCGAGGGCTGCAAAACATGACATAAGGTCGCCCTCAGACATGTTTCCGCTGACAATCTGGTGGAGGCCGTAGAATAATATAAGAGCAAGCCCGATGCCGCCGATAATCTCCTGAGCAAGTTTTGAATATTCTATTGTACGGGCACCTTTAAGAGCAATACGGTAATACTTTTTATTTTCCTCGTCAAACTTATCAAAATGAAGTTTCTGACGTACAAACGCCTTGATCATCTTGATGCCGGATATGCTTTCGGTCAGCCTGACAGTGAGGCCGGATATCTGTTCCTGTGTCTTCCTGCCGATGACTTTCATCTTCTTGCCGAACTTTCCGATTACATAGAACGAGAACGGAAGCACTACGCATGCCATCAGTGCAATATCCCATCCTCTAAGAAACGCTACGGTCAGAAGTGCGATGAAAGTGGGTGTCTCAACCAGAATATCTTTCGCAACGTATCCGAGTACGCCCTGAAGGACATTAGCATCATTAATTACCCTCGATATCACATCTCCTGAAGGTTTATTAACAAAAAAGTTCATGGGAAGATATATCAGTTTGTTATATAATTGATCCCTTACATCCCTGACTACTTTAGCGCCGACCGCGCGCATGAGGAATGAGCCGGCAAACGATGACAAAGACTTTAGAAAAAGAAAAGATATGTAAATCACAAGTAATTTATTTATTGTACCGGCTTCTTTGTTCATTGTACCGTCAAGCACGGGTTTCACGTACCAGGCGATAGCGCCGGAAAAGCCGGAAGTGGCAATACTGAAGACAGTGGCGATTATGATGATCCACCAGTAAGGCCTAAGATATGCGCTCAGGCGTTTGTAGGATTCCATCCTGCAAGTTCTCCAACTATAGAGGCTACCCTGGGGGAAGCTGTTTTTTCCGTCATTGTTTTATATATCATTCTAAGCTCAGCCTTCATAGCCTGTCTGTAATCATTATCAGACATGATTTTTTTTAATTCCTGGTATATGTTTTCAGCATCGGCCTTTTTCTGTACGAACTCTTTGACAACTTCCTTTTGTGAGATGATATTGACAAGGGATATGAATTTGACACTTATCAGAATTTGAGCAAGTAAATATGTTACAGCAGACAACCTGTAAAATACAGTCATGGGAGTCTGCAGCAGTGCGGTTTCAAGTGTTACAGTCCCGGAAGCTACAGCCGCTGCTTCGGCACAGGCAAGAACTTCTCTTGCACGGTCATACAATACTGTAATATACCCGGGAAATTTTACTGAAAGGCCTGTATCTGAAACCAGAGGCACAACGATCTGGACATCAGGGAACTGCTTATGAATCTTCTCAGCGACCTGCATTATCAAAACCCGATGCCTGTTTATCTCAGAGGGCCTGCTGCCCGGCAGTAAAGCAACCACCTTTTTGTCAGGTTCAAGTCCGAGAGATGTTTTTAATTCCTCCTTTGACAGTTTGATATTTATTGTCTCGGCAATCGGATGACCGACGAATTCGCAAGAAAGTCCTGTCTTTTTATACAGATCAGCTTCAAAAGGGAAAAGGACAGCCATTCTGTTGACTAGAGCGGCTATCTTATTGATACGTCCGGATCTCCATGCCCAAACCTGAGGGCTGACATAGTAAAGCACGGGGATACCGGCCTTTTTGGCTTTTTTAGCCAGCGCAAGATTAAAATCAGGATAGTCTATCAGGACAAGGACATCCGGCTTCTGTTTTTTTAACACGGATGACGCTGTTCTAAAGGTCATTATAATTTGTCCAAGGTGCTTTATTGCCTCTGTGATCCCGATGGAATTTGAGATAGAAGCAATAAGGTTTACACCTTCTCTTTTCATCCGGTTTCCGCCTATTCCTATTACTTCTGCATCTGGCCAGTTTTTCCTGATTTCTCTGCTCAAAAGAGCGCCATACAGTTCTCCCGAGGCCTCTCCTGCGCTAATCATAACTCTCTTTGACACCTGATTAAAATATCATTAATCAATGATTTTATTCAATTCGTAACACAAAAAAAATGAAGGGGCTATTTCCTGAGCGCATTCGCAACAGTTTCAGCGATAAACCTTACTTTTTCCGGCTCTAATTCCGGGTAAATTGGAAGGGACAGAACTTCTTTTGCTGCGCTTTCGCCCTGAGGCATGTCATTCCCTTTATACCCCAGATATTTAAATGCATCCTGAAGATGGAGAGGCAGGGGGTAGTATATTACTGAAGATATGGAATTTTCTTTAAGGACCTTTTGTATCAACGCTCTCTGCGATGACATTATTGTGTATTGATGGTATACATGTGACCTGTCTGATGTCTCAGGAGGACACTGCACAGAACCGCTTAATATAGAGTTGTAAATTTGAGCCAGTTCCTGTCTTTTTTGATTATGCATATCAATATATTTCAATTTTATTCTAATAATTGCCGCCTGGATTTCATCAAGCCTGCTGTTATAGCCGATGAAGCTGTGGTTATAAGGAGATACTGTTCCGTGATTTCCAAGCAGCCTGACTCTCTCATATGTTTCAGAGTCGTTAGTTATCATCATACCGCCGTCACCGAAAGCCCCTAAATTTTTACTTGGATAAAAACTAAAACAACCGGTACTACCGATACTGCCTGTGGCAATATTCCTGTATTTTGCACCGAAGGATTGGGCACAGTCCTCAATAATCTTAAGATCATACTTTCCGGCAATATCCATAATTTCTTCCATATCCGAGGGATATCCGAAAAGATGCACCGGAATAATCGCCCTGGTTTTTGGAGTTATTTTTTCAATAATTTTTGAGGAATCGATATTAAGCGTTTGTTTATCTATATCAACAAAGACCGGTATCGCCCCTACATACGCGATGGCTTCGGCAGAAGCTATAAATGTAAAGGGTGTTGTTATGACCTCATCACCTTTTTTTATGCCGAGTGCCCTCAATGAAAGATGCAGCGCGTCTGTACCGGATGCAAGACTAACAGCATATTTCACTTTGTGATATCCGGCTATTTCCTCTTCAAGCGCTTTTACATGGGAACCCAAAACATAGTGTCCGCTCTCAAGAATCTCTTTCAAAACGCTCTCTATTTCAGACCTCAAAAAATTGTACTGAGCTTTAAGGTCAAGCATAGGTATCGGCATTTTACTCTCTTTATCTCCAGCTTCCTTATTTATTTTATATTGTGCTTTCATTGTTTATCATTTCGTTTATTTTTAAAGCTATTTGAAGCGCTTTTTTCCCTTCAATGCCCGATACAAGAGGTTGTGACCTGAATTTCACACACTCTACAAAAGAGAGCAGCTGCTCCTTTAAAGGTTCTTTGTCAGCCGGTTTGCTATTTAAGGTATCCACCCCTTCGCCGAGTTTTTTATAATATGTAACTTCCTGAGTCTGATAATCCAGATTAATATACGAGTCCTTCTGAAACACTTTAAGCTGTCTTTCTTTCTCAGTGGCTATTCTGCTTGCAACCGCCTCAGCAATACATCCATTTTCAAACTCAAGCCACGCATATGCAATATCGATATTATTCGTTAATACTTTTGTGCCAGTCGCCCTGAGGTCAGATATTTCAGATTTCACAAGGCTAAGTATTATATCTATGTCATGTATCATTAAGTCAAGTGTTACATCAACATCAATGCCTCTGCCCAGGAAAGGAGATAACCGCCTCGACTCTATAAAACGCGGGGAATCAATCATACCGCTGATCATGGCAAGCCCGGCATTGAACCTCTCCAGATGGCCTACCTGAATAATAAGCCCCCTGTTTTCAGCTTCAGAAATAAGCTTTTCCGCTTCCTCAACTGTGGATGTAATCGGCTTTTCAATAAGGATGTCCTTTTTGTTTTTTAAACAGTCCATCGCTACCTGAAAATGCATTGTTGTCGGTACGGCAATGCTCACAGTGTCAACCGAATCAAGAATTAATGAATACTTATCATATGCCCCGCATTTATACCGGGAAGCGATTTTCTTTGCCTTTTCAATATCAGTATCAACAACGCCGACAAGTTCTACTCCCTGAAGGGAAGAAAATATTCTGGCATGATGTATGCCTATTGAACCAACACCTATTACACCGACTTTTATCATCCTTTTACTCCCATCGCAAGTTTTAAATAAAAATTCTAGATCCTGTTACGGAATTAATAGTATCAAACTCGAAGCACGAAACACGAATTTCGAAACAATATAAAATAAGCAAAATTCTAAAAAACCGAAACAATTATTACTGTCAAGATTATATATGTTTAGAATTTTTGACATTTAACCATTAGAATTTGTTTCGTATTTCGATATTCGAATTTAGAAATTGTCCTTACTTATTCCCACCACTGCGATACCTGCCTTGTCAGCTTCTTTTATAAATCTCTTTTTATCCAAGATAATGCTTCTGCCCGCTTCTATCGCAAGAGCTGTTATATTGGCCTTTTGCATTGTTAATAAAGTGTCAACACCGACAACGGGCACATCAAGGCGCATGTCCTGCTGAGGCCTGCTTATCTTAATAACAACAGCATCCTTTTCCGCCAGTCTGCCGCCCCTCATAATAGTCTCATCTGTTCCCTCAATAGCTTCAACAGCCATAACAGCCGCTCCCTTTACAACTACGGTCTGACCTATATCGAGACGTCCTATTCCCTTTGCTATTCTCAGCCCGAACTCTATGTCTTCCAAAGCTCTTTTGTTCGGAGATCTTTTGGTCAATACCCCTTTGGGAGTAAGGAGATTCCTGGTAAAGTCAGTTGTCTTAAGCAGCTTAATCCCGTCATTTTCAAGTTCAGCGCTTATAGCTTTCATAATGGTTTCGTCAGAGCGATTCTTTAATGAAAATAGAAGCTTTAGGGCTCTTAGATCCGGGATAATGCTTTTTTTATCTTTGTACAGCAGACTCTTGGGTACTTTACCGGCCATTACAGCTTTTTTAACAGAAGATTTCTTTAATGTCTTTATTATCTCTCCAACACGTCCTATATTAATCTTATAGAAAGCATCTACATATGGTTTAAGCGATGCATCTGCGGCCGGATGAAGGGCGATCGCTACGACTCTGTAGCCCATTTCTCTTGCTTCAGACGCAATGGCCCTGGGAAGGTCTCCCTTACCAGCGATAAGCCCCAGGGTTTTTAATGAAGGAACAGACGGCTTTACGTCTTTAACGACATATCCCCCTTCTGTTTTGTTCGAGGAATTTAATTAAATGTTTAATTTCTTTGGATTGTTTTATATCATGCTTTACTTTATCTATCGCTTTCTTCAGCGTAAGTTTACTGCGGAATAAAATCTTATAAGCCTGTTTAAGGTCTCTAATCGTTGATTCTTCAAAACCATTCCTTCTTATCCCTATAACATTTAATCCATAGAGTTTAGCCCTGCTGCCGGAGGCTATTGTATAGGGAGGAATATCCTGTCCGACACCGCTGAAACCTCCAATCATTGAATAAGTACCTATCCTTGTAAACTGGTGGACTGCAACAAGACCGCCGATAACAGAAAAATCCTCAGCTTCAACATGTCCTGCAAGTGTCGCGGCGTTAGCCATTGCGGTGAAATTGCCTATCTTGCAATCATGCGCAATATGTACATATGCCATAAGGAAATTATCATCCCCTATTTCAGTTAAACCATCTCCGTCAATAGACGCACGGTGAATCGTTGTATATTCTCTTATAACATTTCTATCGCCGATCCTTACCTTTGTCTTCTGGTCCTTGTACTTAACATCCTGAGGCGGCAAACCTATTATAGCGAAAGGATATATCAAGCAGTCACTGCCCATTTCTGTTTCTTCAATAATTACGTGAGACTTGAGTTCTGTATTCTTACCCAGTTTTACACCACTGCCGACTATACAATAAGGGCCTATTTTAACTCCGGCTGCAAGCTTTGCGCTTTTATCAACAATCGCTGTGCGATGAATTTTAGATTTAGCCATTTTTATGGTCCCTTCTTATCGACCATTGCAGTGAATTCTACCTCTGATACTATTTTTTCACTGACAAAAGCTGTCCCGGAAAATTTCCATACATTATTCCTGGTTTGCAGTACCTTGATATCAAGTTTTAATTGATCACCGGGCATAACAGGTTTTCTGAATTTCGCTTTTTCAATGCTCATAAAATATATCGTGTTGCCTTCAACCCCTGAACGAAAAGCCAGTATCCCGGCCACCTGTGCCATTGATTCTATTATCAGAACACCGGGCATAACAGGATTGCCGGGGAAATGCCCCTGGAAAAAAGGCTCGTTTATAGTTACATTCTTAATCCCGACAGCTTTTATATTTGGTTCTAATTCAATTATTTTATCAATCAATAGAAAGGGATATTTATGAGGCAGTAATTTTTGTATTTCCCTGCTATCCATCATTTGAGCAACTCTCCTTTTTTACCCCATTAGAAGTTTTATTCGTATCAGGGTTTAACTTTCGTTCAAGTTCAAGTAAACGTTTTATATATCCTGATAGTTTAGAATAAATGCTCTGAGATCTCAACCATGTTTTATGCGGTATGGCCGGAGTTCCGGAAAAAACCTGGCCGTCAGGGATATCATGACCAACACCTGATTGAGCCCCGATCATTACGCCTTTACCTATATTCATATGATCCCTTATACCAGCCTGCGCGCCAATGACAGCGCCATCACCAATTTTTACGCTTCCGCCTATACCGACCTGGGCAACTATAACGCAATCCCGCCCTATCTTGACATTATGGGCAATCTGGACAAGGTTATCTATTTTTGTACCGCTTCCTATGACAGTATTACCTATAGTCGCTCTGTCTATTGAGGTGTTAGCGCCTATTTCCACATTGTCCTCAATTAATACTCCCCCAACCTGAGGAATCTTATAATGTTTTTCCTTATCCAAAACATAACCGAAACCGTCAGAACCTATAACCACTCCTGAATGAATCAGTACATTCCTGCCTATTTTTACATTTTCTCTTATTGTAACATTCGGATAAATTACAGAATCTTCCCCTATGGAAACCTTCCCACCTATAGATACACCGGGGAATATATTAACTCGATCACCGATTGATACATTGTCTGAAATAAATACAAGAGGGCAGATTGACACATCATTCCCTAAATTTACATTTTGACCTATAACCGCCTCTTTGCTGATTCCGGAAGGTTTGGATGGTCTGGTGTAAAATATCTCTAATACCCTGGCAAAAGCGAGACGGGGGTTATCAACAATGAGCATTCCCGCAGAAAGGTCTTCTATCGCCGTCTTTGTAATTACAGCGGATGCTTTTGATTCATATATAGCGCTTAAGCTCTTTTTATCGGCAAGAAAGGTTATATCACCTGCTTTTGCTTCCTCAATACTAGAGACCCCTGTTATTTCAATATCAGGATCGCCGATAATCTCTCCGCCGATAATCTCAGCTATTTCATGAAATCTCATTTTTTGGTTTTTGAATATTCATTATACTTTTTGACCAGTTTGCTGGTAATGTCCAATCCCTTTTGAGAATAAAGTATTCCGCCTGCAGCCCTTTCCAGTATTATTGTATAACCTTCTTTCTTGCCGATTTCTTGAAGTATTTTGATCAGATCATCCTGTATATCCTGAGATAATGCAGCCTGCTTTTTCTGGATTTCCTCATTAAAATCTTTTTCCATTCTCTGAAAATCTATATAAAGTTTTCTAAGCTGATCCTCTTTATCTTTCCTGGATTCAGGGGTAAGTACGGACAGCTGTTTTTTAAAGTCCTCCTCAAGAGCCTTTAATTCACTCTCTTTTTCCAGAAAAAGTTCCTGTTTGCTGTCAATAAATTTTTTAAGAACCTCAGTAGTTTTTTTACCGTTATCAGATTCATTGATGGCATGATTAAAATCGACATAGCCAATCTTAAAATCAGCTCCTTCAGCCATGACAGCCGAAAACAACAGAATCATAGAGCATATTAAAAATCTTTTCATACTTCCTCCTTGAGTTTTAAAATTCTAATGTTCGACATGCCGTGCTCTCTAGAAAATTCCTCCCACTGCAAACTCTATTTTATTGCTGCTTTCGTCAAATTTTGGAGCAAAGTTAAAGCCCCATTCAAGTCTTATAGGCCCAAAAGGAGACATCCACCGTATTCCGAAACCAGCAGTCGTCCGGAGCGATGTCGCATCATCAATATTGTCAAATGAACTGCCGGCATCAAAGAAAACAAGCCCCTTAAGGCGTATGTTCTTCTCCAGAGGAAATATGAATTCAGCATTCAAAATAAATTCTTTTGTCCCGCCTATTACATCACCTTTCTCATCTCTCGGCCCACCCTCACCAAAACCAAGTCCTCTTACTGTATCGATACCGCCTACATAGAATCTTTCATACAGGGGAAGATCTTTGCCCGCAAATCCTGAGGCATAACCGACCCGGCCCCTTAAACTGAAGACAGTGTTCCACTTAAAAGGGAAAAACCATAAAGAATCAGCCAGCGCCTTTACAAAATAATTATCTCCGCCTATACCTGCATAGGTTGTGCTAAGGGAATTTTTTGACCCGGTCGTCGGATCGGTAAAACTATCCCTCGTGTCTCTCCAGATTGAAGGACTTATACTGCTCGTAAGCCTTGTCCCCTCCTGATCCTTAATAATAGAAGAGGCATTTTCATCAATATTGGAAATCTTTACTTCCTCCAGCCTGTATGCAATATTTCCACTCACGTACTCGGACAGTTCCTTGCCGAGTCCTATTGAGCCGCCCAGGGCTTCTTTATCATAAAGAGGATATGAAAAAACTTCATTATATATGCTCAGGGATGCAGAAAGAGGTTTATCCATAAACCATGGATCTTTTATAGAAATAGCGTAATTGGTCCTTGATGCGCTGAGGTCAGCTTTAAGCTTGAGGTAAAGGCCCTTGCCAAAGAGGTTTACCTGCGTTATCTGTCCCGTTACAATGAATTTGTCTACTGAACTGTATCCTCCTCCAACTGTAAGCATTCCGGTTAATTTTTCCTTAACCCTGACATCAACGTCTATCAACTGTTCCTGAATATTAGGGTTTGGGATAAGTTCAACAGATTCGAAAAAATTGAGATTCGATATACGCTGGTAGCTTCTTTTCAGCAGTTTGCTATTATAAATGTCTCCCTCATCGAGCCTTACTTCTCTCCTGATCACCTTATCACGCGTTATCTGATTACCCTTGATTTTTATCCTGCCTATCCTGAAAATCTCTCCCTCGGTAATCAATAATGTTATAGATATAAGCCTTTCTTTTCTGTTTACATCAATTTTAGGGTTAACATCCGCAACTGCATAGCCTTTTTCAGTATAAAGCTCAAGAATATTATCAATATCGCGTTTCAACGCGGCCTTGTTATATACTTCGCCCAAAGCAGTCTCTACATGCTGATAAAGTTCCGTATTGTTGTAAAGGATATTGTTTTTGAAAGATACTTCTCCGATTCTGTACTGTTCCCCTTCAGATACCGAAATCTCGATAAACATCTTTTTCTTATCAGGACTCAAAGTTACTACAGGTGCAGATACTGCCACATCAACATATCCATTATTGTGATAAAGCTCCTTAATCCTTTCAAGGTCAGCTTTAATTTCATCTTCTCTATAAAATCCCGAACCGGTTATAAACGAAAAGAACCATCTTTTTTTTGTCTTCATGGCTTTTTTAATCTTTTTTGAAGAGATAAACTGATTACCTTTTATGGTAATATTCCTGATTTTGACTTTAGGGCCTTCTTCGATCTGAAAAGTAATGGCCACGGCGTCCTCTGAAATTTCCCTGGTTACCGGAATAACCTTTGCCAGTCTATAGCCCTTCGCCTGGTATAATGAAACTATATTGCTGACGTTATCCATTATCAGGGAATGATTAGCAATAGCACCCGCAGTTAATGTTACGGCCTCTTTAACAGTTTTAGTCTCCAGCTCTTTGTTGCCCTGAAAGTCTATGCTTATTACAGTGGGTTTTTCTTCTATAACAAAAATCAGCTTGATCCCGCCCTCAAACGGTTCCATCTCTACTTTGACATCATCAAAATATCCCATACTGAATATTGACTTAATGTCACTCTGGACACTATTTTGAGAAAATGCAGTACCTACACTGCTTTTGATTTTAACCAGTATCAGTTCTTTTGCAATTTTCTTGTTACCCTTTATTGCAAGCAGTTTAATTTGAGGGGATATATCATCCGCACCAGACACAACTGGTGGAAAAGAGAGGGAAAATACCAAAAAACATACAATAACAGCACAAAAACAAAAATATCCTCTTATAACTGCAAAGTAATCAAATGTATTCTTACGCAAAGACATCACCTCAAATATAAAAATTGGTAATTATTATAGCATTTAATAAACGTTAAATCTATTTTTTTTATAAAAGGGGGTTAAACCTGAATTAGTTCCGTTCACATGTCCGTAAACTGCAATTTTTATCAAAAAAACTCACCTGGAGTTCAGACTGCCGATTAGCAGACGGCTACTCTGATTTTATCCTGTTAGAAGGCATGTAAACCTGCCTGTCCTGCAGGCAGGCAGGCAGGTGGTAGATAGAGGCAGGTACGCTCGCTATCCATAATTATGGTAAAATATTAAATTTTAAACATTAAAAACCATTGGCAATAAAAAACTGACATTAAAATCACTATTTTACTTTAACCCGGAGGCAGTGCTTTGAAAGATAAATATAACCATCAGAACATAGAAAAAAAATGGCAGAAATACTGGGAAACCAATGAATTTTTCAAGGCTCATGAGAATGCTGAGCTTCCCAAGTTCTACTGTCTTGAAATGTTCCCTTACCCTTCAGGCAAAATTCACATGGGTCATGTCAGGAACTATGCCATAGGTGACGTCATCACCAAGTATAAAAAGATGCGTGGTTATAATGTACTGCATCCGATAGGCTGGGATGCCTTTGGTATGCCTGCCGAGAATGCCGCCATAAAACACGGGGTGCACCCTTCAAAATGGACTTACGACAATATTGATTACATGAAGAATCAGCTGAAGGAGATAGGGCTTGGATATGACTGGACACGGGAAATAGCAACCTGCGATCCCCGCTATTACAGGTGGAATCAGTGGTTTTTTCTTAAAATGTTTAAGAGGGGCCTTGCATATAAAAAAAATTCTCACGTAAATTGGTGCCCCTCCTGCGAAACTGTTCTTGCAAATGAGCAGGTAATTAACAACGGGTGCTGGCGCTGTGACACTAACGTAGTTCAAAAAGAGCTGGAGCAATGGTTCTTAAGAATTACCGCTTACGCAGAAGAACTCCTGAAAGATGCTGATAAGTTAACCGGCTGGCCTGAAAGAGTTGTTACAATGCAGAAGAACTGGATAGGAAAAAGCCATGGAGTTGAGGTCGACTTTAGAATCGAAGATTCAGATGAGGTTATAAAGATTTTCACTACAAGGCAGGATACTCTTTATGGAGCAACTTTTATGAGCGTTGCAAGAAAACATCCGCTTATAAGCAAACTGGCACTGGACAAAGAGATAAAGAAACAGATTGATTCACTATCAGATGATCCGGAAGAAAAAGAAGGTGTTTTTACGGGAAGTTATGCTGTAAATCCCTTAACAGGAGACAAATTGCCAGTATGGGTATCAAACTTTGTACTAATGGAATACGGAACAGGCGCTGTAATGGCAGTTCCCGCACATGACCAGAGAGATTTTGAGTTTGCCGGAAAGTATGACTTGCCTGTAAAAGTTGTTATAGTTAAGGATTCAAGGAGCCAAGGAGCCAAGGGGCCAAGTGAAAGACTTGAATCCCTGCCTGCCGGCAGGCAGGCTCGAATCCCTGAACCCTCGACCCCTGCTGAAATTACCGAAGCATATGAAGAAGAAGGTTTTCTTATCAATTCTGGGCAGTTTTCAGGCCTTTCAAGTGATGAGGCGAAAGGAAAAATAGCTGATTATCTTGAAGCGGAAAATCTCGGGGAAAAAACTGTTAATTTCAAACTAAGGGACTGGGGAATATCACGCCAGCGGTACTGGGGAACTCCGATTCCGATAATATACTGTCCTTCCTGCGGCACAGTTCCGGTCCCTGAGGAAGAACTCCCGGTTGTTCTGCCGCAGGATGTAGACCTGGCAGGAAAGGGTGCCTCCGCGTTAAGCAAAAGCTCTGAATTTGTCACTGCCAAATGCCCCGGCTGTGGAGGAGATGCAAAGAGGGAGACTGATACAATGGATACATTTATGGATTCTTCATGGTATTTTTTGAGATACTGTTCCCCCCTGACAGACGATAAAGCTGTCACATCAGAGGCAGTTAACTACTGGATGCCGGTTGATCAGTATATAGGAGGGATCGAGCACGCTGTACTGCACCTGCTTTATTCAAGATTCTTTACCAAAGCATTAAGGGATATCGGCGCTGTAGCATTAGACGAGCCTTTTAAAAACCTGTTGACACAGGGCATGGTAATTAAAGAAGGGGCGAAGATGTCCAAATCAAAAGGCAATGTGGTAGACCCTGATTATTTAATCAGCAGGTATGGCGCCGATACCGTAAGACTGTTCTGTCTTTTTGCCGCTCCGCCTGAAAAAGATTTAGACTGGTCTGACCAGGGAGTCGAAGGTGCAAACCGGTTCATAAACCGCTTATGGGGGCTTGTATATAAAAACCGTGATATTCTGAACAAAAAAAACGTTCATGAGTTGTCCGGCCTGCATAATGATCAGACCCCGGCTGCAAAATTATTAAGGAAAACCCATAAGACGGTAAAGAAAGTCACAAATGATATTGAACGCAGTTATCACTTTAACACCGCCATAGCCGCACTTATGGAACTGATGAACGAAATCACTTCATTTACCCCTTCAACTGATAATGATTTCAATGTGCTGAGATTCAGCCTCAGGCAGGGTATTTTGCTGCTTGCCCCCTTTGCCCCTCATGTATCTGAGGAGCTGTGGAATGAATTTTCCGAAAATCGAGGTATATTCAATGAACAATGGCCCCAATGGAACGACCAGTTAACAAAAGAAAATGAGATTGAACTTGTTATCCAGATAAATGGTAAACTTAGAAGCAGAGTTATGATCCCGGCAGGCATCAATGATGAGGATTTAAAGAAAAATGCACTTCAAAACCCCAGGATATCAGAGTATTTAAAAGATAAACCGATCAAAAAAATAATAGTAGTTAAAGGTAAACTTGTGAATATTGTCATCTGAGAACTGAAAGATAAGAAATGGGAAATGAGAAACATAAAATAAGACTGTCTTTTTTCTACTCGCTGCCTGTCGTAGCGAAGCCCCGAACCGTCTGGTACAGGGCGAAGCGGAGATCCCGACTTTTCGGGGCTGCTCTCTGTTCTCTACTTATTCTTTCCTGCGGTTATCATGTAGTAGGCTCCAAACCCCTGCCATTTAACTCTGTCACTATACAACCCGTTCATAACGAGACTTATGAGCCGAAGCTTGAAGAAAGACTGCATAATGCACTTTCAAAAGAATTTATCACACAGGGTATTAAAGTAAAAGCCGCAAACGGAGATGTCGATCTGATAGCAACAATAACAACCTTTGAGCTCAGATCCATAGCTTCTATAGAGGAGAAGGTGCAGGAACAGACAATAACATTGAAAACTAATATAAAAATAATTGACGGGGAACGCGTTATAGAATTCAAATCAATGCAATCGCCGATAAGAATAACTTTCCAATCTTCCGGGACCGTAACTGAAAGTGTAGTTGAAAAAGAGAACGCAATAGATAAAGCTTTCAGTGAAATTGCAAAAGAGATAATAAGCAAGATTGTTATCAGATATGCCAGATGAAAAGCTTAAAAAAAGAATTTGAAAAAAAACTCCCTGCCCCCCTGTATTTTCTGTGGAGTAAAGAGAGTTTCTTCCTCGAAGAAGCATTGGCAGAAGCTGTAGAAACACTTATTGATCCACTGCAAAAAGATTTCAATTATGATGCGTTTTATCCTTCAGCAAACTCTCAGGAAATACTGGATTCCGCATACACCTTGCCTTTTTCAGCACAGAGGAGAATAGTTGTTCTCAAAGATTTTCACCAGTTCAAAAGTGCTCAGGTAAAAACACTCGGCCCTTACTTTAAAGAACCATGTGAAACCACCTGTATGCTGATACTTTCCCTGAAAGAACCTAAATCAAGCCTTGTTTCTGCCCGGCCTGTATACAATCTGAATATACGGGAGAGCGACATACCAGCCTGGATAAAACAAAGGTCGGTTAATAAAGGGATCAGGATGTCTGAGGAGGCTGTTGACCTTTTATTTGAATCTACCGGTACTGATATCGGACTTCTTGCTGCCGAGATTGAAAAATTTGCTCTATCAGGCCTCAAAAAGATCGAGGGTAAGGATATATCAGCTTTAACCGGCGCTATGAGGGATTACACTTCTTTTGACCTTATAGACGCAATAATTAAAGGGCAGGAAACCAAGACTTTTAAAATTCTAAAATCTCTTTTTGAAGGAAAATCCTATGATGCAACCGCCGTCCTCGCGCCTTTAAACTGGCACTACAGACAATTTTACAGCCTGTGGGAGAACAGGGGGAAAAGGCCTCCTAAGATGAGAAGCTCTACATACAGGGCTCTCTCGAAACATGCCGCTTCTTTCACACAGGAAGATTTCCATACTATATTTAAAAATCTTCATGAAGCTGATTTAGGAATAAAAACCTCGGGAAGATCAGAGCTTGTGCTGGAGATTCTGTTGATTAAGCTGCTCCAGGCAGGGACAATGAATTGACAAGTTTTGTCAGATGTGAAATTTTTCTTGAAGCAGTATTTTTATGTATTACACCATTAGATTTTGCCTTATCAATAGCGTGGATGGCATTGTTTAAAGAGGTTTTTGCTCCATCTGCATTTTTATTTACAACATCTGATTCAACTTTTTTTGTAAGACTCCTGAGCAAATTCTTAACTGAGCGGTTTTTCAGAGTTAATTTTTTAGCCTGTCGTGCTCTTTTCTTTACGGATTCACTTTTTTTAGGAACTGCTTTTGCCGGCAATGATATGTCTCCTTTTTATATTAAAATTTGCTTTTCAAGCCCGTACAAAATAAAATCAGACTTTAAACTGAAATAAAATGCTATATTTTTTAACATTAAACATATTTGAAAGTCAAGCATAAACAGCTAAATGCACGCACTAAACCCCGTTAGAAGCTTATTATCTAATGGTGTAAACCCTGTTAGAAATCTTGCCTGCGTCTTTGGCGTACAAACTTCTAACAGAGTAAACCAGAAACAGGGACTGACTACCGATTAAAGGTCACAGACAACAAATTCATGGATGAGAAAAAGAGAGTTACACGGGCAGCCGGACTAATGTCCACAGGCACATTACTGAGCCGTATAACCGGCTTTCTCAGGGATATTTTCCTTGCCAGAATATTCGGAGCTACCGGCCTGACAGATGCCTTTTTTGTTGCCTACCGCATACCGAATCTGCTAAGAGAACTATTTGCTGAAGGTTCTATTTCTGCCGGTTTTGTTCCTGTTTTTACTGAAACAATAACTAAGGAGGGAAGGGAAGAGGCTAAAAGGCTGGCAGGTGTTGTATTTGCTTTTCTGCTCTCAATATTAATTGTAATCTGTTTCCTCGGTATTATCCTCGCTCCGCATATCGCATCAGTTGTCGCGCGCGGGTTTATAAATGACCAGGAGAAGTTCCGGCTAACCATCAAATTAATCAAGATAATGTTCCCCTTCCTTCTTTTTATAAGTCTTGCTGCCCTCTCTATGGGAATATTAAACTCTTTGAGATCTTTCTTTATTCCTGCGCTTGCCCCGGCATTCTTTAATCTGGCTATTATTGCGTGCGCGCTTTTTCTCGCTCCTAATTTTCATACACCTATTCTCGCTATAGGTATCGGGGTTACAATTGGAGGAATGCTTCAATACGGTGTTCAGGTGCTGGAGCTCAGAAAGAAAAAGTTCAATGTAAAACCTGTATTTTCATTTTCTCATCCAGGACTTAAAAAAATATTTTTACTCGTTCTTCCCGTAGTAGCTGCAATCGGAGCTACCCAGATAAATGTTTTAGTAAGCAATATTTTTGCGACATATCTTGCCGAGGGCAGTGCAACATACCTCTACTATGGAATGAGACTCGTACTTTTCCCTGTGGGGATATTCGGTATCGCTATGGCTACCGCTATACTGCCATCAATGTCTGAGCAGGCAGCAAAGGGAGATATTGACGCGCTAAGAGACACTTTTTCTTTTTCTCTGAGGTTAGTTTTTTTTATGAGCATACCCTCTATGGCAGGTTTGATAGTGCTTGCAGGTCCTATAATAAATCTTCTTTATCAAAGAGGGGAATTCACTTATACAGCGACACAGGGCACCGTCTCTGCTCTGCTCTTTTATTCATCAGGATTATGGGCCTTTGTCGGTTCAAAAATCGTCAGAGCACCTTTTTATTCAATGCAGGACACTAAAACCCCTTTAAAGGTTGCTGTTATTTGCGTTATAACCAATATAGCGCTATGTTTAATCCTTAAGGGCCCATTAAAGCACGGCGGCCTCGCCCTTGCCCTTTCACTTTCTTCATCAATAAATTTTGTTCTTCTTTTTCTGTTTCTCAGGGAAAAACTCGGGCGCGTAGACGGCAGGAATATTATCAGATCGTTTATAAAAATTTCCACTGCTTCTTTGGTAATGGGAATATTCGGCCGGTTTTTAATAAATATGGATATGTGGTGTTCAACAGGCCGATGTGCGCTCTGGATGGAGAGTGGAAGAACATTTCAAAAAGCGGGTATTTTGACAGGCGTAATTTTTCTCTGTGCAGGTCTATATTTATTAATAATGTATTTCTTAAGAAGCGAGGAATTAAAATATCTTTTAAAAATGAGGAAAAAATCTAAAGACTGAATTCAGAATTTATCTTAAATGGAGGAATAATGATTGTTAAGAGACTGGTTGTAGGTCAGCTGCAGGAAAACTGCTATATCATAGGAGATGAAGTGACAAAACAGGCTATTGTTATTGACCCCGGAGATGAACCTGACAGAGTTATTGAATTTGTAAAAAACAACAATTTACAGGTTGATTCTGTTATATGTACCCATACGCATTTCGATCATGTAGGCGCAGTAGGTGACATAAAAAAATCAACGGGTGCGAAAATACTAATACACAGGGAAGAAATTGAAATATACAATTCCATCAAGGACCATGCCGCGCTCTGGGGTTTTGATATTAATGATGTTCCGGCACCGGACGGTTTCCTTGATGAAGGTGACGAGGTAAGGGCAGGGGGGCTTGTATTTAAGGTTCTTCATACACCGGGACACAGCCCGGGCGGGATATGCCTGTATGGAGAAGGTATTGTAGTCACGGGAGATACGATTTTTCACGGCTCAGTAGGAAGAACTGACTTCCCGGGCGGTGATATAAACAAACTCAAGAAATCTTTTAAAAGACTTCTTGAACTTCCCGATGACACAGACGTGCTTTCCGGGCACGGGCCTGAAACTACAATAGGAAGAGAGAAGAAGGAAAACGCCTTTGTTTTTGAGTGGTTATAGCCACTTCTTAAAGCCGTTTCTATGAACTGCACTTATTCATAGTGATGAGATAACGCCGTATAGTTCTAAAATCAAAAGCTTAACATGATGAAACTGAGTATATTAGGAAGCGGGACATGTGTACCGTCCTTAAAAAGAAACGCTCCAGCATATTTTCTTGAAGCTGGAGGCAGGGAAGTACTTGTAGATTGCGGGAGCGGCACACTTCTTCAGCTTGAAAAAATAAACAGGAGTTATAAGGACCTGGATGCTGTTTTCATTACCCATCCTCATCCGGATCATGTAGCAGACATAATTCCGTTGATACATGCCTTTCTCGCCACCCCTATGTTCAAGAGGGAAAAAGACCTCTTCCTGGTAGGCCCTAAGGGTTTAAAAGACTTTTATGAACATTGCGTTATTTTTTTAATGGAACCTGCTAAACAATTACCTGTACAGATAATAGAGATTGAAGATAAAATGGATTATCCTCCTTTCAGGGTTTTTACAGCAAGAACAGTCCATTCGGAAAACAGCATCGCCTACAGGTTTGAATTAGCGGATAAATCATTGGTAATTACAGGTGATGCAGATTATGATAACGGCATAGTAGAGCTTTCAAAAAATGCCGATATTCTAATAGCAGATGCTGCCTTTCCCGAATCCTTGAAAAGAAAAGGGCATATGACACCTAAAGAATGCGGCATGGTAGCAAAAAAAGCAGAAGTGAAAAAACTTATTCTGTCACATCTTCACGAACTTACCGTGTCAGATGCTGATAAATTAGATGAGTGCAGGCAGGTTTTTGACGGTGATGTTTCGCTTGCCGAGGACTTTATGGAGATTAATCTCTAATAACTGCTGGTGTATGTGTAAGTGACTAGTGTAAGTTAAAAGCTTTTACTGACACTGACTACTGGCACTGGCACTAAGACGGTTTTCTTTACCACTTAAGCTTTCTTTGCATCAGTTTCCTGTATAACCCTCCGGGAAGAAATGAGTAATGGTGAACTTCTTCGCTGTAATATTTGGTCTTGAACCTGGATTTACGCTTTATATCCCTCGGGTTGAACTTTTTTGATGCGACAGAAAAAGTCCACCAGTTACCCGGATAAGTTGCTATCGGTGCAGTGAATACGTCAACCTTTGGAAAAACCTTTTTTAAGGTTTCCTGGACCTCAATTACTATCTCCTTATGCAGAAGCAGTGATTCTGAATGAGTAACAAACAGCCCGGTACCGGTAAGACTGTTATAAATTGATTTAAAAAAGTTTTTTGTATACAGGCTCCTTGCAAAACCAATAGGGTCTGTAGAATCAACTATGACGATATCAATTTCAGATGAGCATTTTTTTATAAAATCGGCGCCGTCCATATTTCTTATTTCAACACGCGGATCATCAACACTGCAGGCAACAGACGGAAAATATTTTTTTGCTATATCTATAACCTTACTGTCTATTTCTATGAAATATACCTTTTCAACACAATTATGCTTTAAAACCTCTCTGACGGTACCTCCGTCACCACCGCCGATAACAACTATCTTTCGGGGATTAGGATGCGCATTCATTACAACGTGTGTAAGCATCTCATGATAAAAAAACTCGTCCCTTTCGGATAGCTGAACTATACCATCCAGAATGAGCATTCTGCCAAAATACGGGTTTTCGAAAACCATAATTTTCTGGAATTCACTCTTCCCGTTATAAAGAACCTTTTCTATTTCATAACGGTACTCTATCGGCACGAAAGGGGCTGTCTCTGTAAATTTTTTAGTCATCGGCGTTCTCTCCTTTTAAATCAAAATTGTTTTTGGTATTGGAAATCCGTTAAATTCAGACGCATAGGATGTAGTATATGCGCCGCTGGACAGTATAAGTATCAGATTGCCGATATCAGGCTCCGGAATTGAAAGCTCTTTATCTATTTGATCAAAACTGTCACAGCTGGGACCTGCAATAGTCCATTTTTTTCTGTAATTTGTCTTCCCTGAATTCTCCACAAGGTAACTGTATTTTATGCCGCCAACGCTCTCCATCAAGCCGTTAAAAACACCTATATCCATATAGAGCCAGTTCTCATCAGATCTTTTGGCTTTTCCTATAACAGTTGCAACAAAAATCCCGGCATCACCGACAACAGCTCTTCCCGGTTCAATGAATACTTTTATGTCGCCGGGAAATTTCTCATAAATAAGCCTGTTAATATTGTTCTCTATAGTTTCAACCGTTATAACACTTTTTGTATAATTTATAGGATAACCTCCGCCAATATTTAAAGTATTAAATTTAATCTTCTTTTTTCCGGCCGCATCCCACAAAGCCTTTGCCTTATCAAGCGCTGTGTTCCAGTTGTATATGTTTGTACACTGAGAACCTACATGAAAGGTAATCCCAACCGGGACCAGCCCCTTTTTTTTTGCATAAATAATCAGCTTTAAGGCGTCATCGAGTTCAACTCCGAATTTATTACTTAAAGGCCATTCACTGCCTTCATTAGGAACCGAAAGTCTTACATAGACATTACAGTGCGGTGAATACCTTGCAAGTTTATCAACTTCGTCAAAGGAGTCATACGAAAAATAATTTATACCGTATGAACATATCAATTTTAAAAATTTAAGCGATTTCACAGGATTACTCGATATAATTTTATCAGGCTTCACGCCTATCGATGAGAGCATGTTCAGCTCCCCGTCAGAAGCTATTTCAAAACCAATGTCGAGTTTATGCAATAACTTCAGCACTTCTACATCAGGATTTGCCTTAACCGCATAAAAAACTTTGGAGTTTCTGATGCTTTTTCCAATTATTGATACCTTTTCCCTAACCTTTTCCCTGTCAATGAGAAGCAGGGGAGTTTTAATGTTCTTACTGGAAACATACTTTAAGGCCTTAAACAATGTTGACTTGGAAACCAGTTTCGTATGAATTTTTTCTACTTTAAATTTCCTGAGCATGGCTGTTATCGTCCCGCTGACAAAAAAATGCCTTAAATTTTATTTACTTTTACGTTTAAACAGTCTTTTAAACACATTTGTTTTCTGTCTCTGGTTTTTGCTCTTTTTAAGCCATGAATGTGCTCTGCTGTTATCAGGATCATACTTAAGCGCCTTTTCGAAAAACCTGTCCGCCAAGGAAGTTAATCCTGCATCTCTATAGACAATCGCCATATTTACATAATAGTCTGCATTATACGGTGACAGTTTTATAGCTTTTTCACACCATTTTTTAGCTTCGTTTAATCTGCCGGATATATGGGAAAGAGTCAATCCTAACCATGAGCAATACAGGGCACTATTCTGGTCAAAACTTAAAGCGGTCATAAATGCCCTGGATGAGGATTCAAACTTTTTAGCTTTATAGAGTCTTCTGCCTTTCTCATAAAACTGTACTGACTTCTTAAAATGGGCCTCGTTCTCCAACGATGCTGAACGGGAAGGCTTTAACATGTATTTATCATAAGTCTTTCTAAGGTCTTCATTAATAAGGGTCTCATAAGCATTTTTAATAATTTTGAATTTTTCATTTGCATCGGGTTTATTTTTATTATGGAAGCTGTCGGGATGGTACTTTTTGGCTAAAGCGTGGTAGGCTTTTTTTATTGTGGTATCATCGGCGTCTGTTTTTACGCCAAGCGTATCATAATAATTTTCCAATTCCTATGACTGCCTCTTTATTGACAGTTTTTTCTTTACTCCGGCACGTACTGCTTCGGTAACATTTTTGTTCTTCTCAAGCGCCTGTAAATCCTTAAGTCTAAGCCTATGCAGGAGTTTCAGTGAGATTGCAGGTGGTGTTTTAGGGTTTGTAATAAGTGCATGAGAAATGGCGTAGCTTTTAAGCCATTCCCTCTTTTTTCCAATGAACCTTATAATATCGTCTGAAGTAGTTTTCTGCTTTGAGATCAGCTCTATCTCTGTATCAGTCATCTTGGGGTTTTCAAGTACTGTCATTACCACTTCTTTGTTAGTGTCACGCAGGAGAATCGATCTTATATCCTTGCTCCCGCGGATAGCAAGCTGAATTTTCTCTCCAACTTTCATCTGCTGAATTCTCTGAAGCAATGACTGTGTTTTGAATTGAATTCTTGCCTTTTCCGAAGAGTAGTCAGTCTCTGATACTTCAGTGGGAGCTCCAGTCTCAGTCGGTTTCAGTATTTTTTCAACAAACGCCCTTGTCTCTTTGGGAGTGGCCGGATGATTCAGTATATGATTAAGGATTTGCGGCCTGTGAGTATTTGCATGTGCTATTTCAGTAAAAAGAGAGGCTTCAGCTGTAGTGTCAAGGAGAAGCACTGCGATAACATCTTCTGAAAGAACCGACAAATCAAAGGCTATTAACTTGGTTTTTTCCATAAATCTTATGATACAAGTATAAGATGTTATGGTCAAGTAAAAGAATGGCGGTTTATCAATAGATGAAGCTATTTAAAAAATCTTTTTAAACCAGACAAAATACTCGATATTCCCCTTTGTTCCGGGAAGCCCGGACGTTGTTTTTCCTTTTAATTCAAGTCCCTCATCCATCATCCATTTTATTATCTTTTCGACAATTTCAAGCCTTTTATCTTCATTCCTTACAATGCCGCCCTTTCCCACATTCTTTCTGGCAACTTCAAACTGCGGTTTGACTAACGCAATAATTTCTCCGTTTTTCTTAAGAGATTTTATGACTTCAGGTAATACCTTTAAAAGAGAAATAAAAGAGACATCAACTGCAGCTATATCGATATTGCTTTCAATAAGGTCTTTAAGCGCCTGATCTCCGGGTTTGGCAGTTTCCAGCCTGATTTTTTCGCTTAGATATCTTATATTTGTTTTTTCTAATAATATAACCCTCGAATCATTTCTAAGACTCCAGTCCATCTGGCCGTAGCCAACATCGATCGCATATACTTTTTTACATCCGGCCTGAAGGAGACAATCTGTAAAGCCTCCAGTTGAGGAGCCGACATCCATGGCGATTTTTTCTCTTACATCAAGACTAAAATACTTTAAAGCTCCCTCAAGTTTTATCCCGCCGCGGCTTACATAAGGCATTTTCTCCAGAATCTCCAGTTCAGCCTCAGGTCCTATAAATTGTCCGGCTTTAGCGGCCTTATCGCCATTGACAGTAACCTGTCCTGCCAGAATAAGCGCCTTTGCTTTTTCCCTGCTTTCTGTCAGTCCTCTGGAGACCATTAGATTATCAAGACGGCTTTTTTTCATAAATATTTAAAGACAGTACTAAAGATTCTGTAAGCCCGAGGCTTACGAGGTCAGGATCTCAAATTATTTAACGTTTTCCGGGGGAGGGCCAAGGACATGTCTTTTGTCTCCGGCCAGGGCAAGGGCTTCTTTTACAATACCTTCAGCATCAAGACCCAATTTTTTCCTGAGCAGGCTTTGGGGCCCCTGCTCTATGAATTTATCAGGCATTCCAAGAGTCTTAATTCTCAGGCCGGTTATATCAAGCTCTGACAGCTTTTCCCGAACAATGCTCCCAAAACCGCCGTAAAGAACATTTTCCTCTACTGTCAAAACACATTTTATCTCTTGTGCAAGACCGCCTATTAGAGCGGCATCAAGAGGCTTTACAAACCTCGCATTAACCACACATGAGCTGATCCCGGCCTCATCAAGAAGGCGTGAAGCCTCCAGCGAGGGCTGAACACAATTTCCAACAGCAATTATCAAAAGGTCATCACCGCTTTTTAATACCTCTGATTTACCGATTGGGATTCTGCCTTCTTCAGTATCAAAAACAGATCTGACAGCAACTCCACGCGGATACCGTATGGCTACCGGCCCGTTATAAGCAACTGCGGTCTTAAGCATGCGTTCAAGCTCGTTTCTGTCTTTAGGCGCCATAACAACCAGATTCGGGATATGACTCAGGTACGAAAGGTCAAAAGCACCATTATGAGTCGGTCCGTCTTCTCCGACTATACCGGCCCTGTCAATCGCAAATATTACCGGCAGGTTCTGCAGACAGACATCATGAACAATCTCATCATATGCTCTTTGAAGGAATGTCGAGTAGATAGCTACAACAGGTTTAAGCCCCTGACTCGCAATACCCGCAGCAAAGGTCACTGCATGGGCTTCGGCAATACCTACGTCATAAAACCTCATCGGGAATGTCCTGGCAAACTCGGCAAGCCCTGTTCCTTCGGTCATGGCAGCAGTTACAGCAACAATACGCTTATCCTCTCTGGCAAGCTTAACAAGAGAACTGCCAAAGACATCGCTAAAGGTCATATTGTCCGAGGACATCTGATTACCTGTTTCAATATCAAACGGTCCTACACCATGGAAAATCCATGGGCTCTTTTCTGCAGGGGAATATCCTTTGCCTTTTTTTGTTATTGTGTGTATTAATACGGGACCTGGAAAATCTTTAAACCTTTCGAGTGTCTCTATAAGTATTTCAATATTATGTCCGTCGATAGGGCCGACATACTCAAACCCCAGTTCCTCAAATAACATGCCCGGAACGAAAAAACCCTTGACTGTATCTTCCGCTTTCTGGGCCATTTTAAGGAATGGCTCGCCAACTTTTGGAATTCGTTCCAGAATCAACCTGGTCTCTTTTTTGAGTTTGGTATACAGATCTCCAATCATGATTCTGCTAAGATAAGAGGATAAAGCTCCCACATTGGGAGATATCGACATATCATTATCATTCAATATAACAATAAGATCTTTTTTGCGATGCCCTGCATGGTTTAACCCTTCAAATGCCAGTCCTGCTGTCATGGCGCCGTCACCGATAACTGCTATGACCCTGAAATTCTCTTTTTTAAGGTCTTTTGCCTCAACAATACCCATTGCAGATGATATGGAGGTTGAACTGTGTCCGGTTCCAAATGCATCATGGGGACTTTCCTCCATTTTGGGGAAACCGGAAATACCTTTATACTGTCTTAAAGTAGAAAAATCGTCTGCCCTCCCGGTAAGAAGTTTATGAGCATAGGACTGGTGTCCGACATCCCATATTATTTTGTCTACCGGAGAGTTAAAAACATAGTGAAGAGCTATTGTCAGATCAACTGCTCCAAGGTTGGAGGCAAGGTGTCCGCCATTTATAGCAACTCTTTCAATAATGGTTTCGCGTAATTCAACTGCAAGATGTTTTAGCTCAGTCTGGTCAAGTTTTTTTAAATCTTTTGGATCGTTAATTTTTTTTAGCAGCATTGACTTAAGTTTTCCTCCTGGATTTGCGGCAATAATTATTTAGTATACGTACTCTTATTTTACCATACTCAAACACTAACTCTGTAAAGTACCGGTGATTAACAGACTGCGGGACACGCGTTTACCTTACTCACTAATTTCGTCTTTTAATAATATGCTTCGCGATTTCTCTCAAAGGCTCTGCTTTTTTATCAAACTTCTCAATGGCCTTAAGAGAATTATTGATAAGATCTTCAGCCTTAGTCATAGATTTTTTAAGGCCAAACACTGAAGGATACGTGTTTTTGCCTCTTGAAGCATCAGAACCTGTTGATTTGCCCAGTTCTTCGCTTGAACCGACAACATTAAGAATATCATCAGCTATCTGGAAAGCGAGTCCGATATTCTCACCGTACTCAGTCAGTGAACGGAGAATACCGGGAGAAGCTTCTGCCATCATCGCACCGACCCTTACAGAAGCCTTTATAAGCGCTCCTGTTTTATGAGTATGGATATATACCAGACCTTTCTTTTTAATTTTTCTGTTCTCATATAAAATGTCCGCTGTCTGCCCCCCGACCATGCCTTCAGAGCCGCACGCGCAGCTCAGTTCCCTGAGTATATTAATTAAAATTGCAGGTTTGCATAAAACCCCTGAAACAAGACCAAAAGCATCTGTTAGCAGCGCATCCCCGGCAAGAATTGCTAAAGCTTCCCCGAACACTTTATGATTGGTCGGTTTATTTCTCCGGAAATCATCATTATCCATAGCCGGAAGATCATCATGTATTAAAGAATATGTGTGAATCAGTTCAAGTGAAGCGGCGATCGGCATGATGTTTTTTGACTTTTTCCCTGCTGTTTCATAACTGGCTATCGCAAGGATTGCCCGTAATCTTTTCCCTCCTGCCATTAATGAATACGCCATTGACTTATATAAATGCGCGGGGCAGGATTTATTTGCTTTCTTTAAGAGAAGATATTCACGGAGTGACTCTTCTACAAGTTTCTTTTTTTTCTTGAGATAAATTTCAAGATTCATTGATAAACCCCTATAAATACCGTCAACATGGAATCACTGTTTCTGTTCTTTAAATACAGGGTTATTTTTGCCATTTTGGCTGGGAGAGTCAAGAAAATTTTTATCTCACTCAAAATTTATGGTATCCGGCCATAGTTCCAGAGAAGCCTTTCATCCCCTGATTATGTTATAATTTTTTTGCATTGCGCATACTTAAATAAAATGACTCTCAGCACTTTATTAACAGAGACAGCAAAAAAACTGACCGATAAAACCTTCCTGAAATTTAAAAAAAGAAAGTTTACATATTCTGAGATTGATAAATCTGTCACTCTGACATCCGGCGGTCTCAGGAAAACCGGCCTGAATATCGGGGATAAAGCGGCAATTATCATGAAGAACTGCCCCGAATACATTATCTCTTACTTTGCCATACTGCGTGCCGGCGGCATCGCCGTACCTGTAAACACCCTGCTTATTGCAAAGGAAGCTGCATATATACTAAAAGATTCCGGCTGTAAGGTGCTTATCTATGATTCGCACTATAAAGATCTGATCAGCGAAATCAAAAACCGCATCCCTCATATAAAAACCCTGATGTTTGATGAAATACCCGTGGAAACAGCTGAACCCTTTACAGGCTCTGAGCATGATATCGCTGTGCTCCTTTACACTTCAGGGACAACAGGCTTTCCAAAAGGCGCTATGCTTACACATTTTAACCTTATCTCAAATGTGGAGGCATGTACAAAAGTCATGGATGTTACTCATAAAGATAAAGTATTGCTCTTCCTGCCTCTTTTTCATTCTTTCAGCTTCACTGTTTGTGTTCTGCTGCCCGTATTTTCAGGGGCCGGCATAGTTTTGCTCGAATCGGTACAACCTTTCTCTAAAGTTATAAGCAGCATTTTCAAGGATAAAATAACGCTCTTTGTAGGAGTACCCACTATATATAATATTCTCTCTAAAAAGAAAATACCTTTTATATTAAAATATATTTTGAAATACCTGATAAGTATCAGAATATGCGTATCAGGCGCCGCGGCTCTTTCTGAGGATACAATCCGCCTATTTGAAAAACGTTTTGAAATACCCCTGCTAGAGGGGTACGGACTCACAGAGGCATCACCTGTTGTCTCTGTAAATCCCATTAACGGGGTCCGAAAACCCGGCTCTGTGGGGCCGCCTCTGTCAGGGGTCAACGCAGCAGTTACCGGGGAGGATGGAATCAGGAAAAACATCGGGGAAACAGGGGAGCTTATTGTAAAGGGGCCCAATGTAATGAAAGGGTATTTGAACAAAGAGCAAGAGACAGCCGATGTGATCAAGGATGGATGGCTTTATACAGGAGATATGGCAAAAATTGACAGGGATGGCTATATATTTATTGTCGATAGAAAAAAGGACCTCATCATTGTAGACGGGATGAACATATATCCGCGGGAAGTAGAAAATGCCGCAATGAAACTTTCCCAGATCGAGGAGTGCGCCATGGCAGGCGTGCCAGACAGCAGGGGTTATGAAATTCCTGTGCTTTTCGTCAAGAAAAAAGATAATGCCGTGCTCTCTGAAAATGAAATCAGAGCACACTTAAAAGAACATGTTTCAAAGTTTAAGATGCCAAGAAGGCTGGTGTTTCTGGAAAACTTCCCAAAGACAGCGACAGGGAAAATAAGGAAATTTGAGTTAAGGCAGATGAACAGTTAAAAGAATATTCAAAAAAATCACCATCCTTATTATAAAAATCCTTGTTAAAATTTGAATTTATCATGTTTATTTGGCTATCATAAGTGGTCGTTAAAAACCTATAAGATTACAAAGGTATATTATGATGAAAGCATTAATACTGAGCGGGGGCAAGGGGACACGCCTGAGGCCCCTGACACATTCCGGCGCAAAACAGCTTGTGCCCGTAGCCAATAAGCCTATTCTCTCTTATTGTATAGACAATATAATACAGGCAGGCATTAAAGAAATCGGGATGATTATATCCCCTGAAACCGGACAGGAGATAAGAGCCACTATCGGCGACGGAAGCCGATGGGGTATAAATATACAGTATCTGACACAGGATACACCCGGCGGACTTGCTCATGCGATTAAAACCGCGCGGGATTTTCTTTCCGGCTCTTCATTTGTCATGTATCTTGGAGACAACCTGATCGGAAGCGGTATTAAAAAATTCGTTGACGAATTTAATACTAACTCTCCAGAGGCCCTTATTCTTCTTAAGAAAGTTGATAACCCTAGCCAGTTCGGTGTAGCAGAGATTTCAAAAGATGGCAAGGTTGTCAGGCTGATCGAAAAGCCCGACGTGCCTGCTTCAGACCTTGCCCTTGTCGGAATATACATATTTTCTCCAAAAATTCATGCAGCCATAGAAAAAATAAACCCATCAAAAAGAGGGGAACTTGAGATAACTGATGCCATTCAGGAGTTGATTAATATGGATCAAACCGTTGAGAGTTTCGTCCTTGATACCTGGTGGCTCGATACTGGAAAAAAAGATGATCTTCTGACAGCTAACGCGACTGTTCTGGATGAGTGGTTAAAGACTGATATTGAAGGTGCTGTAGATAGTGCAAGTAAAGTGCTCGGACGTGTAGCTGTTGGTGAAGGGTCTCAAATTAAAGACAGTACGATACGGGGGCCTGTAGTAATCGGCAAAAATGTTCAAATAGAAAATTCATTTATTGGTCCTCACACAAGTATAGGTGATAATGTAAGAATAACGAGGTCGTCGGTTGAACATTCAGTAATAATGGGCGGGAGTGAAATAAAGGATATCGAAAGAATGGAAGAGTGTCTTGTCGGACGCTCTGTCTCTGTATCGAGAAACAAGAGGGATAAATCCTTAAGGCTTTTGCTTGGCGATGATTCAATTGTAGAGGTATAAAAAAAGCTGTTCATACCTGCCTGCCGGCAGGCAGGGTTGATAGTTTATGGTTCATGGTAAAAACTTCATAAAAAAATTAAATATTCATGGCTTATGCAATGAACGGTTAACGATGAACAATGAACTATACATCATTGACGAATGACTATTAACCAATGACCAACCTCTAAAGGCGGGGAGGGGGCTAAACAGCAAGAATATTATGCAAGGTCTAGAGATAAAAGAACTGACAATTTACCCTGACAACAGGGGCTGGCTCGGAGAGATAATAAGAGCTGACGAGACAAATCTTAAACCCCTTATGGCTTATGCCTCAATGACCAAACCCGATATCGCAAGAGGCCCTCACGAACACAGGGAGCAAACTGACTTTTTCTGCTTCTTTGGAAAGTTCAGGTTATATCTGTGGGACAATAGAGAAAGCTCAGACACTTATAAGGATTATAAAGTAATAGAAACTTCAGAAACCCCTACAGTAGTGGTTGTGCCTCCGGGCATTGTCCACGCCTATAAAAATATCAGCAGTGATAATGCTATTGTTTTAAACCTGGCTGACAGACTTTACAGGGGTTGGGGAAAGTCTGAGGAAGTTGATGAAATCCGGTATGAAAACGACCCTTCATCCCCCTTCAGGATTAAAGAATGAAACTCCTTGTGACAGGTGGTGCGGGGCTTGCCCTGAACCCCTATTTCAAAATAAATGAAACCACATTAAATGCGTTGAGCTGTACGGACAGGGAAAAAAGATGAAAGTATTGGTAACCGGTGGTGCGGGGTTCATAGGATCTAACTTTATCAGGCATCTACTCTCATTGTATCCGAAATATCACATAATCAATCTGGATAAACTCACCTATGCCGGCAACCTTGAAAATCTGAAAGGCCTGGAGGATTCACCTCAATATTCGTTTGTCAGGGGGGATATAAGTGACGAAAAACTGCTGGACAGTTTATCATTTGATGTTATTGTAAATTTTGCTGCTGAAAGCCACGTTGACAGAAGCATACTTGATGCATCCCCGTTTCTTCAAACCAATATTTTAGGCACCCATGTTCTCCTTGAAACCGCCCGGAAAAGGGGATGCACTTTACTGCATGTCTCGACAGATGAGGTTTACGGTTCTATTGAAAAAGGGTTTTTTACCGAGAAATCTGCTTTATTGCCAAATAGTCCGTATGCCGCCAGCAAAGCCTCATCCGACATGCTCGTCAGAGCATATGTTGAAACTCACAAAACAAAAGCCATTATAACGAGATGCTCAAACAATTACGGACCCTATCAATTCCCTGAAAAGCTTTTCCCTCTGGTAATACTCAATGCTGTTAATAAAAAACAGATACCTCTGTATGGCGACGGTATGAATGTAAGGGACTGGATATACGTTACAGACCACTGTAAAGCCATAGACACCATTTTACATAAAGGCACACCGGGTGAAATTTACAATGTCGGCGCAAGAAACGAAAAAACAAATATAGAGGTAATAAAACTGTTGCTCAGCAAAATCGCCGAACAGCTCGATCTGAATGTTGATGAACTTATGGGTTTAATCACATTAGTAAAAGACAGACCCGGACATGACAGAAGATATGCTATAGAACCCGCTAAGGTCGAGAAAGAGCTTGGATGGAAACCTGAAGCCGGTTTTGAGGATTGCATTAAAAAAACAATTTCATGGTATCTTTCCAACAAACCGTGGTGGCAGAGAATTATATCCGGAGAATACACCCGGTATTATAAAACACAGTATGAAGACAGGTTAAACCCTTGAGGATAGCTGTAACAGGATCGGGCGGGATGCTCGGATACGCGCTGAAACAGGTATTCCCCGGCAGGGGGGTCACATGGTTTACGCGTAATGATTTTGACATTACCGACCTTGATCAAACAATAATCGGGATCAAAACGGAAAATCCCGATTACCTGATACATGCTGCCGCATATACTGACGTAGACGGCAACGAACTCAATCCTGAAAAGTCTTACCGTGTTAACGCCATAGGCGCGAGAAATGCAGCTATTGCCTCAGAAGAGACCGGCTGCCCGATAATCTATATTAGCACTGACTATGTATTTGACGGAAACAGCAGAAAACCATACAACGAATGGGACAGGACCGGCCCTGTAAACAAGTACGGACTTTCAAAGCTTATAGGAGAGCGCTTTGTAATGTCTATGACCAACAGATTTTTTATAATCAGAACATCATGGCTCTACGGTCAAAACGGACAAAATTTTGTTAAAACAATATTAACACTGCTGTCAAAAAAGAAAAGCTTAAATGTAGTTACTGACCAGACAGGTTCACCAACCTATACCTATGACCTTGCAAAAACAATAAAAGAACTCATCGGTAAAAAATACGGCATTTACCATATTACCAATTCTTCTAAATGCTCATGGTATGAGTTTGCCGTTGAAATAGCAAAAATTAAAGGGATCAGAAAAAAAATAAATCCGGTAACTTCCGAAGAGCTGAGCCGCCTCGGAACCGAGTCATACAGACCTGCCAGAAGACCTGCTTTTTCAGTGCTTAAGAACAACATGCTTATGCTGGAAGGGATTAAAAAACTGCGCCCATGGAAAAAAGCGCTTAATGAGTATCTTGCTGCCAGTAAGCCCCGTTAGAAGAACTTTGCCCGCTCATGAGGCGCACAAGCTTCTAATGGGAATGCCACACGGGGCATTAGACCCCGTGTTACTTTGAAAGGAGTCTGTTTTACCTGCGCTGCAAACAGCGGGGCTTTCTAACGGGATAAATCTTCTCCATGAATCAAGTGTGCTATTATATTCTTAAAAGGTTAAGCAGAAACGTGTGTATCGATACTCATAAAAGAGAGGTGACCTCATGAAAAGAATTCTAGTTACAGGCGGCGCCGGATTTTTAGGAAGCCACCTGTGCGATAAATTACTGCAAAAAGGGCATGAAGTGCTGTGTGTTGATAATTTTTATACAGGGCGCCGTTCAAATATATCCGGGTTTCTTTCAAATACCAGATTCGAAGTGCTCAGGCATGATATATGTTTTCCGCTCTATGTTGAAGTAGAGGAAATTTATAATCTTGCCTGTCCTGCCTCGCCTGTTCACTATCAGTTTGATCCGGTGCAGACAACTAAAACATCGGTTCATGGAGCCATTAACATGCTCGGGCTTGCCAAGCGGATAAAGGCAAAAATATTTCAGGCATCAACATCAGAGGTCTATGGAGATCCAGCCGTTCATCCGCAAACCGAAAGTTACTGGGGAAATGTAAACCCTACCGGCCTAAGGTCATGCTATGATGAGGGGAAACGGTGCGCTGAAACTCTTTTCTTCGACTATTACCGTCAGCACAAATTAGGAATTAAAGTCGCCAGAATATTTAATACTTATGGACCGAATATGCTTCCTGATGACGGCCGGGTAGTAAGCAATTTTATTATGCAGGCCCTGAAGGGGAATGATATCACTATTTTCGGTGACGGAAGCCAGACAAGAAGTTTCTGTTATGTTAATGATATGATTGACGGGTTTATAAAGCTGATGGATTCCCCTGATGATTTTACAGGCCCGGTAAACCTCGGCAATAATTCAGAATTCAAAATACTGGAACTGGCCAGCATTATCATAGAACTGACCGGTTCAAAATCCAATATTGTTTTTAGGCCATTACCCTCTGACGATCCGGTTCAGCGTCAGCCTGATATTGCTCTTGCCAATAAGGAGCTTAAGTGGCAGCCTGAAATAAAGCTGAAAGACGGTCTTAAAAAAACTATCGCGTACTTTAAAGGGCTTATCTAGAGTCTGATAACGGCAAGCTGCAGATAACCGAATCTTCCCTGGGAGCATCTATAATAACCTTTCTTCCTTTAACAGATAACCTGCCTTCTGCGTAAAGTTTAATTGCAAACGGGAAAATCCTGTGCTCTTGTTTAAGTATGCGCTCTGAAAGGCTATCCTCTGTATCGTCTTCGTAAACCGGGACTGCGGCCTGAATAATTACAGGGCCTGTATCAACCCCTTCGTCAACAAAATGAACTGTACAGCCGGAAATCTTCAGACCATACTCCACAGCCTGTTTTTGTCCATGAAGTCCGGGCAAGGCAGGCAGGAGGGCAGGGTGAATATTCATTATTTTATTTTGAAATACTTTGATAAGCGGTCTTCCTACTACTCTCATAAAACCCGCCAATATTACAAGCCCAACGTCTTTGTTATTAAGCACATCCGCTATATGCGCGTAATATGAATCTTTATCAGGAAACTCTTCAAGCCTCATAATAAGCGCCTCTATATTATGACTTTCAGCCCTCCTGACGGCATAAGCATCAGGGTTATCGGTTATAAGCACTGAAATTTCAGCCTTAAGAAAACCGGATTCAATACTGTTTATAATTGACTGGAAATTCGAGCCTCTTCCGGAAGCTAATACACCTATTTTTAACATATTTTTTCCTCTCAAGGACAGACCCGTTTTTTTAACTAACGGTTACGGTCATGGTAACGAGGCCAGTTTCGTCAAACGGCTACGTCATTCGGCTTTTCACGTTACCGCTTTACGTAACCGATACGGGCTTCGTGACCTTAACCGTTTAACATTTGCATTATATATACTTTAACCCTCTCTTACCTTTTTCAATATGTCCTATCACAAAAGCCTTTTCTCCGGATGAGTTAAGTTTCTTAACGATTCTGCCGGCACGGGACTTATCAGCAATGAGCACAAATCCTATCCCCATATTAAAAGTTCTGTACATCTCTTTGTCAGATATTTTCCCCTCACTCCTGATAATCCTGAAAATACCGTGCAAAGGCCAGCTGCCTTTTTTAATTACAATTTTTAAGCCGGGGGATTGAGTTAAAACACGCGGGATGTTTTCAGTAATGCCTCCACCGGTAATATGAGCCATACCCTTTATTTTAAAATTCTTTAATACATTTAAGACACTTTTAACATAAATCCTGGTCGGCTTTAATACTTCTTCTCCTAAGGTACAGTCGAGTTCAGGCATTGTTTTTCCGGGGCTGTATCTCTTTATTTCAAAAAAGAGTTTTCTTACCAGAGAGTATCCGTTGCTGTGAAGACCGTTAGATAATAACCCTATTACAACATCACTGTTTTTAATGTTAGAGCCGCTAATAATCCTGTTTTTATCAACGATTCCGACAGAGAAACCAGCCAGGTCGTATTCACCTTTTTTATAAAAACCCGGCATTTCAGCCGTCTCTCCGCCAATGAGCGAACACCCGGCAGTTTTACAGCCTTCTGCAATTCCCCTGATCACTTCTGCAGTCCTTTTTGCCGACAGCTTTCCAGTGGCTATATAATCAAGAAAGAAGAGGGGTTCAGCTCCGCTGGTAAGGATATCATTAACGCACATGGCAACAAGATCGATACCAACTGTATTATGCTTATTAAGCATAAATGCTATTTTTAATTTTGTGCCAACACCGTCTGTACTGCTTACCAGAACCGGGGCCCTGTATTTTGAAGGTTTTATTTTAAAGAGTGCACTGAAGGAGCCTATGTCATGAATAACTTCCTGCCTGAAAGTAGAGCGCACCAAGGGCTTTATTCTATCTACAAGCTTGTTACCCTTAGCTATATCTACACCTGAAGTTTTATAAGTGAGACCCATATTCCTTTTTTAAAAGTGGAGAGATTTTGCTTTTCAAGGACAATTCTACTCCTCTTCAGTGATTTTTTTCAAACCTGTTTCAGCTGCTTTTTGATCTGCCTCTTTCTTGCTCCTGCCCCTGCCTGTGCCATAAAAATTGTTTTTTATGTAAACGTTGACTTCAAACACTTTCATATGTTCAGGGCCCTCTTCTTTATGAACTCTGTAACCGGGCAGTACCCCGTACTTTTCCTGGACCACTTCCTGGAATCTGGTCTTAAAATCAAAAAGAAGGTCCTTTCTAATAAGTTCATTAATTTTATTTTCCAGGTTTATAAGTGTAAAATTCTCTGCTTTCTGCATCCCTCCGTCCAGGTAAATAGCAGCCAGAATCGCTTCAAAAGCATTTGAAAGAAGTGAGGGTTTGTTTTTTCCTCCGCTAGCCGCTTCCCCTTTACCAAGGTGAAGATGGGAACCAATACCTATTTCCCTGGCTGAATCAGCAAGGGTTGATTCCTGGCCAATATAAGCCTTTATCTTTGAAAGCTCGGCTTCTGAATATTGCGGATAGGCCTTAAACAGATACGAACTAATTATAAGTTCCAATACCGCGTCACCAAGAAATTCGAGGCGTTCGTTATCTGGCACAGACGCACCTGGTTTTTCCCTGGCAAAAGATTTATGAGTAAGGGCTTCTTCTAATAAAGATTTTTCTTTGAATTGATATCCTATCTTTTCTTCAAGAAGATGAATATTTTCTGAAGATGATGCATGCATTTGTTCCACCAAAACCGAATGAATTAGACATCGCAATATTTACGTCCATAGTCCTTGCTTTATGAGGGACATAATCAAGATCACATTCAGGATCAGGGTTGGTAAGGTTAACAGTAGGTGCAACAATATTATTAAAAATACTGAGAACAGTGATAACGCCTTCGACCCCGCCTGAAGCTCCCAGAAGATGTCCTGTCATAGATTTTGTAGAGCTCACAGCAATTTTATACGCGTGTGCACCAAAAGTATCTTTAATCGCCGCTGTCTCCAGTTCGTCGTTGTATTTTGTAGATGTTCCATGAGCATTGATATAGCTTAACTCTTCCGGCCTGATAGCGCCATCATTCAGTGCTGCCTGCATACATCTGGCCGCACCTTCTCCGTCAGGCGAAGGTGAAGTGATATGATAAGCATCTCCGGTCATGCCATAACCAACAATTTCAGCATAAATTCTCGCATCCCGGCGCTGGGCACTTTCAAGCTCTTCAAGTACCAGCATCCCGGCACCTTCTCCCATTATAAAGCCGTCTCTGTCCTTATCAAACGGTCTGCTCGCCTTCTCCGGCTCATCATTTCTAGTAGATAAGGCCTTCATAGCGGAAAAACCGCCGACACAGAGGGAATTAACAACAGATTCGGCACCGCCCGCAATCATCGCGTCAGCATCTCCGCGCTGAATTACCCTTAAGGCATCTCCGATAGAGTGGGTTCCGCTCGCACAGGCTGTTGCAACAGATGAATTCGGACCTTTAGCCCCGTAACGTATGGAAATCTGTCCTGAAACAAGATTGATAATAAGCATAGGAATGAAGAATGGGGTAATTCGTCTTGGGCCTTTATCAAGAAGTACTTTATGATACTGCTCAATCGTGGACAGCCCGCCAATGCCGGAACCAACAATCACCCCGACCCTGTGAGCATTACGTTTGTCTATTTTAAGTCCCGAATCTTCCATTGACATAATCCCTGCCGCAAGACCCAGGTGAATAAACCTGTCCATTTTTTTCTGCTCTTTGGTTTCAATAAACCTGTCTATGTCATAATCAGGCACTTCACCTGCTATCTGACATGGAAAAGCAGAAGCATCAAACTGTGTTATCTTCCTGATACCTGAACGTCCTTCTAAAAGGGCTTTCCATGATTTTTCTGTCCCGGTGCCAAGAGGAGTAACCATTCCTACTCCTGTTACTACTACTCTTCTTTTCATCCTTAAACGCCCTTTTTATACATAATGATGATTTATCTGAATAACCAGCAGAAAGTTCCTGTAAAAAAATGTGCAAATCAGATTATCAGGACATCAGTTAGATGAATACCAGAACATCAGCATATCAGATAAAGAGTCTGTCCTGGTCGCCTGGTATACTGGTACTCTGCCCGCTGATATACTGATACGCTGATAACCTGAATAATTATTGCTATTTTGGTTAAGTCCCATAGAGTTTACATCTCGTCTGCAACCCATTGGGTAACACTAATTATTTATGCTTAACTCCCTGATTTTTTATTTATATAATCTATCGCGTCCTGTACCTTTATAATTTTTTCTGCGTCCTCATCAGGGATCTCAATATTAAATGTCTCCTCAAAAGCCATAACAAGCTCTACGGTATCAAGAGAGTCTGCCCCGAGATCATCCATAAAAGACGCCTCCTGGGTAACCTTCTCCATATCGATGCCAAGCTGTTTTGATATTATCTCTTTTACTTTTTCTTCAGTTGCCATAAAACACCTCCGTTTTTTATTTTTTTACTTTTAACTCTATTTTTATATCCCTACATATACATACCGCCATTTATATGAAGAACCTGCCCTGTAATATAATCAGCTTCATTAGATGCAAGAAATGCGACTGCGCTGGCTACGTCCTCAGGTGTGCCGAAATATCCAAGGGGAATTGTCTTTTTCATTTCTTCTTTTATCTTATCAGGAATAGCATCCGTCATGCCTGTCTTGATAAAACCCGGAGCAACCGCGTTAGCGCATATGCCCCTGCCTGAATACTCCTTTGCAATGGTCTTTGTGAGACCGACAATCCCTGCTTTTGAAGCGCTATAGTTTGCCTGCCCGGGATTCCCCGTAAACGCTACTACCGAAGATATACTGATTATCCTGCCGTACTTTTGTCTGGACATAAATTTTATCGCCTCCTGACTGCAGAGAAATGTCCCCTTAAGATTTATATCCAGAGTCATATCCCAATCTTCCTCTTTCATCCTGAGCGCTAACGAATCTCTTGTAATTCCGGCATTATTTACCAGAATATCCAGCCTGCCAAATTCCCTGATGAATGCGTCAAATGAATCTTTTACTTCATTTTTATTTGCAACGTCAAGTTTAAGCGCTATACTTTTTACTCCCAGAGCCTTAATCTCCTGTACCGCTGAATCGGCCTTCTCAATGTTCGTATCAGCAATCGCAATATTGGCACCATCCTTTGCCATTCTTAAGGCAATTGATTTGCCTATACCCTGTGCTGCTCCTGTAATAAAAGCGTTCCTGTCTTTAAGCACCATTATCCTGTGAACAAAACAGTAAAATATTTACTGAAACTAAAACCTGCATATTATATAATTTCGACCTTAATAAGGCAACCTTTCCGAAGCAAGTTGCGGTCTTTCATGTTAAGAAATCCTTAATATTTCAGGATTTCCAGGACGATTCTTTTAAACCTTTTCCGTCTTTTGCAGTCTAAACAGTTATACAGGAAACATGCGGTTTGTTGCTATAATGCATTTAATTTGATATAATTTTTTGATTCAGAAGAATGTTACACTTTGAATATAAATTAAAATGAAAAAATTCATCTTAGTTGCCCTTCTATTGTTATTTCCTTATCCGGGATATGCAGGCAAAATTGACTCAACTTCAGATTCCGCCAAAATTAAGGTGGAAACGCTGACTCTTGCTGCTGCAACAGTTGCAGAACCTTTAAACATAACTCCTCAAAAACCTGCAAAACAGTCATCACCCGCATCTGAGAAAACAGCCCCTGAAAGTATCGGGGATGATACTACCCGGACACTTAAAGCGCCTATTGAACCAGATGCCCCTCAGATGGGCCAGAAGGACGCTGCTAAAGAAAAACTGTCTCTTCCCAAGAGCGCTACTCCCGGCACATCATTCAGTCCTGAACAGGTTAAGTCCTTTTTATCCAAAAAAGAAGAAGATTATATAGTCCTTAATTTTGACAATGCGTCCTTAAAAGACGTAATTCTTACCATCAGCACCATTACCGGGGAGAGTTTTATTTTAAGCCCCGGCCTTGACGCAAGAATTACCATTTATTCCGCAGGAAAAATTCCATCGAATGAAGTCCTTAATGTCTTCGAATCTGTTCTTGAAGTTAATAACATAGCACTTGTAAAGTCAGGGGAGTTTTTTAAAATAGTCCAGGGGCCGAGCGCAAAACAAAAACCGATTCCGATTCGAAAAGGCAAAGAGGCAGCAGATGTTATTCCTATAGACAGACCCGTAACACAGATAGTTCAGGTCGATTACGTCCCTGCTACCGAAATGGTTGCGGTCCTGCAGCCCATGCTGTCCAAAATCGGCAGTATAATTCCAAACCCGAGAAATAACCTCCTTATAATAAATGACTATGCGTCCAGCATAAATCGTCTTCTTAAAATACTTAAAGAAATAGATGTTGATGCCTTCCAAAACACAAGAATGGGATTTTTTCAGCCTAAATTTTCTGATGTAAAAACACTTTCCCAGGAAATCAAGGATATACTTAACGGCTTAAATCTCGGCCAGCACGGCATCGCGATAATCCCCATTGAAAGGATCAACAGCCTTATAGTCTTTACCTCAAGCCCAAGCCTTCTAAAAATAATTGAGGGATGGGTTAAAAAGCTTGACGAGCAAGTCACAACGGGTCAGAATATTTTTGTTTATCCCCTTCAAAACGTAAAAGCTGAAGACATTATAAGTGTTCTAAAGACTATTTACGAAACTGATGAGGGAGTAAGAATCGGCACAACCATCGCAAAAAAACCTGTTTCTTCTGTTGCTGCCAAAAAAAAACAAAGACGCCCTGCTCCCATACGCAGTACCCTGCATTCCCAAACACAGACAGCCCAGAGCAGGGTGGAAATTGTCGCCTTTAAACCAACCAATTCACTCGTGATTCTTGCTCCTCCGGGGATTTACAAAGACATAGTAGATACCATAAGGAAACTCGATATTTATCCCCAGGAAGTTCTTATAGAAGCCATAATAGCAGAGGTAACTCTGTCTAATGCTGATCAGTTTGGTATTCAGTGGTCTGTTCTTAACGACATAGTTATTGAGGATGATTTTATAGGTAACACCCCTGATTTTACCGGGCGTGGTACTCATACCTCCAATTTACCCGGTGCCCCCGGCTTCGGCACTTTACCTCCTGTTTTAGGCTCAGGCCCTGGCGGATTGTCATATATATTTTATCAACCCGAAACTCTCGTGGCTCTTTTTCACGCTCTAACAAGCAAAGGAAAAGTAAACATACTTTCAAGTCCACGTCTCCTTGTAAAAGATCAGGAAGAAGCCTATATTGAGGTAGGTAAGGATATACCAACAGCGACAAGCACAACCTCGACCACAACAAATGACACTCTGACTCAAAACATTGAATACAGGACTGTCGGCATAAAATTAAAGATAAAACCCACTATTAACGATGAGAAAACCGTTGTCCTTGAGCTTGAGCAGGAAGTATCTGACGAGGGCCCTAATGTTACCGTTGGATCGGAAGGGACTTCATTTCCGTCATTTACCACTACAAAAACAAAAACCTCTATCATTGTTCCTAATAAGCAATCGATTGTTATAGGAGGCATTATGGAGGAGAAAGAAACCGAGGACTACCAGGGCATTCCTATTTTAAGCTCGATCCCGTTACTTGGAAATTTCTTCCGTTATACTGTTGAAGCGGTAACAAAAAAAGAACTAATTATTATAATTACGCCCCATGTCATATCAAACAGGAATGAAGCTGACGTTCTAACCATGGATTTCATAAAAAGGCTCGATATAGCAAAAGATTTTATTAAAAAGATAGAAAAACAGCTAAGCCTGCCTGTTTCAGAAGAAATAAACCCAGCCCAGAACAATGATAAATGAAACCGCTAAAAGCAAAAAGACCCCTATAGGTCAAATCCTTCTTGAATGGAAACTGATAACCCCGGATAAACTTGAAGTAGCCCTAAAGGAACAATCTGATCAGGATGTTAAACAGTATGTTGGAAAAATACTTATTGACCTGGGGTTTTTATCAGAGCATAACCTCTTAAGGGCATTAAGCTTCCAGCTCGGCATAAAGTACCTGAAGTTTTCCGATTTTCCCAAAGTAGTTCCTGATGATTCCTACCCGTCTGTAAAATTCATGAAACAATACAAACTTGTTCCGATAGGGATAGAAAACAATACCCTTAAAGTTGTCATGTCTGACCCTTTAGACAACTATGTGCTTGATTCACTCCGCGTTTTCTCCGGAAAATCTCTGGAGATATTTATAAGCGGTGAGAAAGATATTATGGAAGCTATTGATCAATATTTTGGAGGCAATGTTCAAATGTCAACCTTGATGGAGGGCATGAGAGACGAAGAATCTGGATCCTCAGGGTTTGATCTTCAGGAAGATGTTCATCATTTAAGGGATATGGCTTTTGAAGCCCCTATAGTAAAACTTGTTAATATGCTTATTACACGCGCTGTAGAGAGCAGGGCGAGTGACATACATATAGAGCCTTTTGAGAACAATGTGAAAATCAGATACAGGATTGACGGTTCCCTTAATGAGCTTGAACCCCTTCCTAAACGCATACAGGCCGCTGTTATATCAAGGATAAAAATAATGTCAAGACTTAACATTGCAGAGCGCAGGCTTCCCCAGGACGGAAGGATAAAGCTAAGAGTCTCCGGCAGGGATATAGACCTCAGGATTTCAACCATGCCTACTATATATGGAGAAAGCATAGTCATGCGAATACTGGACAGAAGCAGCGCCCTTATTGTCCTCGAACACCTCGGTTTTCCTGAACTCACCCTGGATAGTTATAAGGAGCTGATCAATATCCCCTATGGAATGATTCTGGTTACCGGGCCTACCGGCAGTGGAAAAACAACTACTCTTTATGCGTCCCTTAACCAGATCAATTCACCCGACAAAAAAATTATTACTATTGAGGATCCCATAGAATATCAGATTGAGGGCATTAACCAGATACAGGTCAATCCAAAGATAGGTCTTACATTTGCAAACGGTCTGAGACATATTGTCCGGCAGGACCCTGATATTGTTATGGTCGGTGAGATCAGAGATATAGAAACAGCTGATATAGCCATCCAGTCCGCACTCACAGGTCATCTGGTTTTCAGCACTCTCCATACAAACGATGCTCCAGGCGCTGTAGCGAGGCTTCTGGACATGGGCGTTGAGAATTTTCTCGTCTCCTCATCACTTATAGGTGTTCTGGCCCAGAGACTTGTAAGGGTAATATGTCAATCGTGTAAGGAGCCTTTTACTCCTCAGCAGGAAATAATTGATAAAATTGAACTGCCTGACATACATACAACAACTTACTACGGTACGGGATGTGACAAGTGCAGATATACAGGTTACAGCGGAAGAACCGGAATTTTCGAACTAATGAGTATGACCGAAGAAATCAGACAGATGGTTCTCGAAAAATCGAGTGCTGACAATATCAGACAGAAAGCGGTCTCTGAGGGAATGCTGCTTCTGCGAAAGTGCGGCTGGCAGAAGGTTGCCCAGGGGATAACAACTATCGAAGAAGTGCTCAGAGTCACTCAGGAGGACATCTGATGGAAACATATTCTTTTGAGGCGACAACTAAAGAGGGTAATCTAATAACCGGGACAATTGAAGCATCTAACGAACGCCTGGCAGTAAATCAAATTCAGGATAAGGGTTATTTCCCGCTTAAAGTAAATAAAGCTGTTGAACATAAAAGTTTTATCTCCAGTATCCTTTCATTAATACAGACAAGAGTTTCAGAGCGGGACATTATGACATTTACCTATCAGCTTGGAATTCTGCTTGACGCCGGGTTCCCTCTGGAAAGGGGACTTTTTATACTCTCTGATCTGTCTGATAAAAAAGGTTTTAAAGACCTTGTTAAGGAAATTCTGTCTCTTGTCAGGAGCGGGAAATCCTTTTCAGAAGCATTAGCCAAATTCCCTTCTGCCTTCTCGTTATTTTATGTAAATATGATAAAAGCGGGAGAAGCCGGAGGGTTTCTCGAGGATACCACATCTAGAATGGCGGCTTATCTTGAGAACTCTGAGGCGCTGAAGCAGGAAATACGATCAGCTCTTATTTATCCATTAATCCTCTGCGCTGCCGGTACCGGTGCTGTAGTGTTTTTACTTACTTTTGTTGTGCCGAAATTTACAGTTATATTCTCTGATTTGGGTGCATCTCTTCCTCTTCCTACATTAATCCTGCTGACTGTAAGCAATGCTTTGATTAATTTCTGGTGGCTGATCGCAATACTCTTATTCGGCGGGTCTTTTGCGTTTCGTCATTATGTACAGACAGATAGCGGGCGACGTCTATGGGACAATGTAAAATTTAAGCTCCCATTGTTTGGAAAGCTGTACAGGGAAACTGCGGTTTCACGTTTTGCCAGAACAATGGGCACGCTTTTAAAAAACGGAGTACCCATACTTAATGCACTTCAGATAGTTAAAGGCACCTTAGGCAGTGATAAAATGGCTGATGTAATCATCTCTATAAGAGAAGGGGTGCGTAAAGGCAAAGGTATCTCCGAGCCTCTCAAAAACAGTACTATTTTCCCTCCGATTGCCGTGCATATGGTCACAGTAGGGGAGGAAACCGGAAAGCTCGATGAAATGCTCCTGAAGACCGCCGACCGTTTTGACCTTGAGGTAAGGACTACCGTAAAGAGACTGCTCTCTTTGCTTGAACCCGCTTTAATCCTTATCATGGGCGTCTTAATCGGTTTTATTGTTATAGCCATGCTTTTAGCGATATTCGGCATTAATGAGCTGCCATTTTAATAAAAAGATTAAAATACGTTATTAGTTATATGTTATTAGTTATTCGTATAACGATTAACGGATAACAAATAACATCTTTAATAATATAGGGGGTTGTTATGAATTATAAAAAGAACAAAAAATACCTGAGATACAGAAAAGGCTTTACATTAATAGAATTAATGGTCGTTATGCTTATTCTGAGCATGATCGCAGCTTTTGCTTTACCTAAATATTTTGGCAAGGTAGATAAAGCCAAACAACAGGCTGCATTTGCCCAGATAGAAATTTTTGGTACTGCACTTGACACCTATCGTCTCGATGTCGGGGAATACCCTACATCATCAGAAGGAATGGAGGCTTTGATTACAAAACCATCCGGTGCTGATAACTGGGACGGGCCGTATCTTAAAAAAATTGAAATACCAGACGACCCCTGGGGGAATCCATATCATTACGAATCTCCCGGAAATTACGGCGACTATGACCTTTACTCTTATGGTAAAGATAACGCAGACGGCGGTGACGGAAATGACCAGGACATCGTAAGCTGGAAGGGTCTGAAATAAACCCTGTTAGAAGAACTTTGCCTGCGCCTTAAGCTCACAAGCTTCTAACGGGAAAGCTCACCCTGTAAGACCTCTGGTCTCTTACGGGGTTCACTATAAAGGAAATTCCAGTGGCAAGTCGATGAGACTCGGAGCTCACTCGTATCGAGCGAAGACTCGCTTCGAGCCGCGGGGCTTTCTAACGGGGTAAAAATGAATGATGATGGATTACAAGATTCACTCTGCTCACAGAAACGGATTTACACTTATTGAGATTATTGTTGTACTTTCAATAATCACGATTTCGTTAAGTCTTGTTGGCGTGCTTATTCACCGCTCTTCAGGCACACTTGATTTTAAGACTTTTACAAAGGATATATCGACAACGCTCAGATATGCCAGAAACCGCGCTATTACAGAAAAAACGATTTACTCATTTGTCATCCCTGAAGACAAAAAAGCTTACGGTTTGTATGTTGATATGCCTTTTAATGCCGACATTGAAGAGGCAAACCCGGTTATTTATAAAAAAATCCCGGATACGACCAAGCTTTTTTTTGACAACCATGCCGGATATTTCAGGATAGATTTTTTCCCGCGCGGTAATTCAAACGGCGGAGCGCTCAGGATTTCAAACCTGAAGAACAAAATGTTTCTTATAACGGTAAACCGGGTAACCGGAAAAGTACAGGTCAGTGAAACCCGTTAGAAAGTTGTACATCTAAGACGCAGGCAAAGTTCTTCTAATAGGGTAAACGACAGGCTGGTTATTAAAAATGCAGGACAGGAAATTAAGAAATTACGATATTTTGACTTCTCAGTCTTTGACATATAATGATCCTGAGAGGGGATTCACTCTTATAGAAGTAATTACAACGCTTGCCGTTGTATCCATAAGCCTTGTAATGGTAATGCAGTTATTTTCGAGCGGATTAAAGTCCAGCAGGACAACATGCAACTACACAAGAGCTGTTGTTCATGCAAAAGACAAAATGGAGGAGCTGTTCCAGAACCCTGAACCGGAAAGCGGAGAATTTGATGATGGTTTTCAATGGGAAACAGAAGTTCAACCTTATGAGGATCATGAAGTAATACTTGAAGATACTGATTATAACATTTTGGAATTAAAGGTTAAAATATCATGGTCAAACAGCAAAGATTCAGGGAAATCTTTTGAACTCATAAGCCTGAAAACTGTCTCAGAAGGAGAAGATGAGGAAGATTGATTTTTTTAAAATAAAGCCCCTTAGTGCTGATAATTTATCAGGCCGCTTGCCATGCCGGGCCGGCTTTACAATTATTGAGCTAATTCTTTCCTTATCAATTTTGAGCGTGATTGTTCTGCTGATCGGCAGCAGCTTCCGTCTAGGAATGAACGCATGGGAGAAAGGTTCAGCCGAAACACATGAGACACAAAGGCTGAGGGTATTGTCAGGCATTATGTCCCAGAATTTAAAGTCTGCATACCCGTTTAAAATAAAAATTGACAGGGAAGAAGTTATAATGTTTAATGGCAAAAAGGACTCGCTTCTATTTGTTACTGCGCTTGCTGACTATACAATCGGTGGTTTCAAGTGGATCAGGTTTTCATACGATGACGAATCTCTAATGTATAAAGAAGGGATACTCCCTGACAAAAAGGTTATTGAGAAAGTGACCGGCGATGAAGAGTTGGTTGAATCAGACATTAAAGAGTTTGAATTTCAGTACCTGTCTTCTGATCAATCCGAATGGCTTGAGTCATGGGATTTCGGCGATGAACTTCCATCTGCTGTAAAAGTAAGAATTGCTGATTTCCAGCCATTTTTAATAACTATTCCCTTGAGCAAGCAAAAGGATGAGGAGGAGGAAGATTAGGCATATGCGCGTTTCCAATAAACATCTCTTAAAAAACCGTGACGGAGGAGTGGGTTTTATTCTGGTGACCTGGATACTTGTCGCTCTCATCGCTATTGTAGGAGAGTTTACCTACACGATGAGGACAGAACTGAATATTGTCCGAAATTTCAAGGAAGAAGAGGAATCATATCAATTAGCTCTGGCAGGAATTGAACAGGCAAAACTTGAAATTCTCTCTGCTAAAGAACCGGCATATGTATATAAAAATGCTGAGGACTTGCTGTCTTTTAAAAGAGATGAAGAAGAAATACCTTCGCGCAGTGCCGAAATAGGGAATAATACTTTCTCATATACCATTACAGATGAGGACAGTAAATTAAACATAAATAAGGTGCCGCTTGAACAGTTAAAAAATATAATTCAGGGTACAGGCATAGATATCTCTGAGGTTGATACGATCGTTGACTCAATTATTGACTGGCGGGATACAAATGATTTGCATATGCTAAATGGGGCGGAGGAAGACTATTATCAGTCACTTGAGATTCCTTACAGCTGTAAAGACGGTCCCTTTGAAATTATAGAGGAGCTTCTCCTTGTAAAAGGGGTAACACCTGAAATCTTTTATGGCACAGGAAACACTGTGGATGAAGAAGATGCTGATAATGGGGAAGAAGAGTATTTTCATGGAATCGCCCGGTATTTTACAGCTTTTAACACAATGAAAATTAATATTAATACCGCCTCCCAGGAAGTACTTGAAACAGCTTTTGGTACTGAAAAAGCGAATAACATACTTATTCAAAGAGAAGAGTCTCCTATTCTTACCCCTATATCCGGAGGGGCTGTAACTTCATCTTTTTTTACTATAATATCGACTGGATCGACTTTAGATGGTAAAATTAAAAGGACCGTCAAGGCGACCCTGAAGAAGGCAGGCAAAAAACTGGAGGTTATTTACTGGAATGACAACTTTATTGGATAAATTCTCCAAAATATCCGTCGGCATAGAATTCAGGGAGGATTCTCTGATAGTAAGCTGTCTTAAAAACAGCCTGTCAGGAATGCACATACTATCTTCCTCAGCTTTCCCTTTAAAGGATGATGAAGAGACTGTATCGGAAATAAAGAATTTCATCTCTCAATATAAGCGCGATTTTAATAATATATTTGTATGCTTGCCACACAAGTGGGCAATCATTAAATTTATTGATGTCCCGTCAACAAAGGGAAAAGGCAAAAACGTTCTTTCTCAGATGCTTCACTTTGAAATCGAGCGCCACATCCCATTTCAGATTGATGATGTGCTCTACGATTTTCAGCTTGTAAAAAAGACTGAAACTACTTATACGGTTATGTTTGTTGCTGTGCATAAGGGAAAGATAGATTATATAAACGGATTGCTGGAAAAGATACACCTGCGTCCTGATGTCTTCACCCTGTCTCCTTTTGCTGTACTTAATTCCGTTGAATTAAGCGAAAGCACTGTGGGGGGCTGGCAGGAGCTTCTCGGTTTTACTAAAAAAACCGGGATACTGGGGCGTAAAGGGGAATCATGCATATCCCTGTATGCAGACAAGACTGACGCGTATTTCACCCTGCTCAAGGACGGGCTCCCTCTGAGTTTTAAAACATCCCATTTTGACCTGGAAAGGCCGATTGAGACTATTGTAGAAGATATTTCACAGGAAGCATCCTCTCTCTTTCCGGAACTTCCTGATGGCAAGGTAAGTAAACTGCTACTCTCCGGTACAATAACTGCCTTGCCGGATCTGCCCGGTGAGTTAAGCTCAAAACTCGGAATTAACGTGAATACTGCCAACCCGGCCGCAAGATTAATCAAAAAGGGCAAACACGATGATATTCATGATCTTATCCCTTCTTCCGGCGCCTGTTATTCAGGATCCGGCTTAGGCTCCCTGAAAATAAATCTCCTGCCTCACAAGGCAGACTTTGCGCTCGGCAAAACCGCTACCATGATTTCAAAAATATCCGTGCCGCTTATCTTTTTCCTAATTGTAGGAATATTTATCGGAGAGTTAATATATGAAAAAAGACTACTTGCTAAAATAGATCAGAAACTCAGGGAAAACAAGCCTGAGATCAAAACAATTGAAAAAATATCCGGAGACCTCAATATAGTGGAGAGCCAGAGAGATATCCTGAAGAACGCAAGACAACATGATATTGCGCTGGATATTCTTGCTGAACTTTCAAAAATTATTCCAACAGATGCATGGCTTACAAACTTCAAGTTTAAGGAGATTTTTGATAAAGAAAAAAAGCGTTTAAAAGGAGAAATTTTGATAAGCGGCTTTGCAATATCATCTTCTGAATTAATATCAATACTTGAGGATTCCATGTTTTTTGAAAAAGTTGAATTTGTAGGACCGGTCACAAAAAAGCGCGGTAAAGAAGGGTTTAAAATTAAAGCAGATACTGTTTTGCGTATTGTACCGCCTGAAACCCAGAATCCGGATAACGATAAATCCGCAGAAAGCGACATAGGGTCAAAGAATAAATGAATATATTTTCAAGAATAAGCCATAGAGAGAAAAAAATTTTGATAATTGCTGTAATCGCTATTGCGCTCATATTTCTATACCGCGTGTCAATTTGGTACAGCGCCATGATAACCACTGACAGGGATTTTATAGAGACAAAGCAGATAACTCTTCAAAAGCAGATCAATAAAATAGCAGATAAGGAGAATCTGAAGAAAAAACTTAAAATCGCAAACAGTGAGCTGAAAAAACTTGAACAGGATTTTATTTCAACGGACAAGCCACCGGTAGCAGCTGCCAGAATTCAAAGAGCCTTGAAGCAGATGGCATCATCCATAAATATAGAGATAATTCTTGAAAAGGCCTTAAATCCTGAAGACATGGGTTTTTATCTGGTAATTCCTGTTGAAATAGGTTTCAGGGCACCGGCAGAAAAATTTAAAGAAATGCTATATAAGATCAGAACTTCCAAATTGCTGCTGACAATATCAGAAGTCAAAGTCCGTGTTACGAACTTAAGAAACCCTCTTGATGCCCATACAACATTAACAGTTAATGGTTTCATAAAAAACCCTCAAAAAAAGGGAGTTAAACCGGAAAAAGTGAGTCCAAATGCCTCGTAATTATTTTTTGATAAACTTTGTTTTTATTATCATTATCGGCCTGTTAGGCTTCTGGTTTTATAAAATATGGGTAAGGCCCATAGATATCCCTGCATATGCTGTACAGACTGCACAGCAGACAGACAAGCAAAGTGTTGTCAGGAATAAAGGTAAAATCTTAAGTAAAAGCTATTACAATGTAATTGAGGAGAAAAACCTCTTCAGACCTTCAAGAACATCTTCTCCGGAAGGCAGTTCCTTTCAGCAATTGACCTCTAGAGATAAACCGAAACTTTTTGGAACAATGATAATGGGTGGTAAAAACACCGCAATACTTGAGGATCCATCCTCAAAAACTACAAAGCTCTATTTTTTAAATGATTCAATTGCGGGATTTATTATATCTGACATACAAAAGGACAGGGTAATACTTAAAAAAGGAGAAAACACCTTTGAAATAAAACTAAGGGACAATAAAGGCATTAAAACACAAAGGTCTCAGGTAAAATCATCAAGACGCTCCAGATCTTCGGAAAGAGACAGGACACACAGCACTCAGCAAAGACAAAGGCGTCCCCGTTCCAGGACATCGCCCCGCCCGAAATAATACTCGTTAGCTGTATTAGCTTTTCTCATTTATCACTTGTCAGTGAAACAAATAGTTACGAGTTGAGAGTTACCCCGTAGAGCTTCGCCACGGGGCAGGCGAGTTTCGAGGATTTTTACTGCCTGCCCCAGCTTGTCCCGTTGTCCAAGTCCTTGAGGACTTTACGGGATGTCCTAATCCTGATATTTCGGGATTTACGGGGACACTGACACTTACTATACTGACACTGTCACTAATAACTTGCACTGATTATTCTGACACTGACACTAAAAACCGACACTTCCAATATAATTACGGTATCACAATCCCTAATGATTTAATCTTCTTGTGAAGGTTGCTTCTTTCTGTTTCAAGGTCCTCAGCAGTTTTTGAAATATTCCAGTTATTTCCTTTAAGCTTTTTAAGTATAAAATCCTTTTCAAACCTTTCCCTTGCCTCTCTAATTGTCTTATAACTGTAATAATCCGATTTCGTCTCTCTAAAATGAAATTCTCCTTTTACATCTATAGTTTCAGATGGATGCATAATTACAAGCCTCTCTATCATGTTTTTCAGTTCTCTTACATTGCCGGGCCATTCATATTTCAGGAGGGTATCTAGTGTTGATTTGGTTATCTTCTTAGGTTTCTGGCCGTACTGGGCAGCGAATAACTTAAGGAAATAATCAACAAGCAATGGAATATCGCTGCTCCTTTCCCTTAGAGGTGGTACGCTTAAAGGTATTACGTTCAGGCGAAAATAGAGATCCTCCCTGAAAGTCGCTTTTTTAATCTCTTCCTGCAAATCCTTATTTGTTGCTGAAATCAGCCTTACATTGACTTTTATCTTCTTGCTCCCGCCAACCCTTTCAAATTCCTGAATCTCAATAACTCTTAGAACCTTTGCCTGTGTAGCCAGAGCCATATCGCCTATTTCATCAAGAAACAGAGTCCCTTCATGTGCGATCTCGAATTTTCCTTTTTTGCGCTCAGACGCACCTGTAAAGGAACCTTTTTCATGACCGAACAGTTCACTCTCGATCAATTCATGCGGGATAGCTGCGCAATTAACTTCGACAAAGTTCTTATTAACCCTGTCACTTGCTTCATGAAGCGCATGGGCAACAAGTTCTTTCCCTGTTCCGCTTTCGCCATATATATATACTCTGCTCTGGGCAGCGGCAGCTTTAGTTATATCTGCCTTGAGGGTCTTCATAAGATTGTGCTCGCCGATTAGCTTCTGTCTGTCGGCAAGAGCAATTTTTAGTTCTCTGTTTTCATTTGCAAGCTGTTGTCTTTCAAATGCCCTTCTGATAATCAGCAGAACTTTTTCAAGTGAGAGCGGTTTTTCCAGAAAATCGTGCGCGCCCAGCTTTGTGGCCTGAACTGCTATTTCGATATTAGCATGTCCGGAAATCATAATTACTGTTGAGTCCTCTGATATTTTTTTTATTTCCTTTAGAGTTTCAATACCGTCAATCCCCTGAGGCATCCACACATCCAGCAAAATAACTTCCGGAGAAAATTCCTTTACTAAGCTTAAGGCCTGTTTTCCGGAAGAAGCAGTAATAACTTCATAACCTTCGTCCTCAAGAATTCCGGTGAGTGTCTCTAATATTCCTTCTTCATCATCAATTACAAGTACTGTTGATTTTGCTGCTACAGCCATTTTACCCCCTGCCACTTACCAATAGATTGGATCATATATTATACATATTTTATTTTTTTCGTCTATACAACTGTACTCTACTGTTCAGGTTACCGGCAGTTCAATTATAAAATGGGACCCTTTAGGCTTATTATCCATAACCCTTATATAACCTCTGTGCTTGGATATTATTGTGTTAACGATTGCCAGCCCGAGCCCCATCCCTTCCTTTTTGGTTGAAAAATGAGGAAGAAAAAGTCTATCTTTATCTTCTTCTTTTATTCCGGTACCTTCATCAATAATATCAATTTTTATGGTTTCAAAAGATCTGTCAAGCGACGTATTCAGCCATAGCCTTTCAGTCTCTGCCTGTATAGCATTATCTATCAGATTTATCAAAGCTTTTTTGATCTGCTCCCTGTCAATATCAATATCAGGAATTTGCTGTAAAGATTTTATAATCTTTATTCCTTTCAGGTCAGCATAGAGATCTGCAATTTCTTCAATTATTGAGTTAATATTATTAGGTTCAAGATTTATTTTTGACATCTTACCAAATCTCGAAAAACCGTCAACAAGGTTCCTAAGATTTTCTACTTCCTTTATTATCGTTTTAGTCGCTTTTGTCAGCACCTCTCCAAAATCTTCTGTCTTCTCATACCATTTTTTTGCAAGCCGCTCTGTCCATAGTTTTATAGGTGTAAGCGGATTTTTAATCTCATGAGCAATTCTTTTAGCTACTTCCTGCCACGCAAGCGCCCTTTGAGCAGTTATAATTTCAGTAAGGTCATCAAAAACAACAAGAATACCTATAAAATTTCCCGCGGAATCTTTTAAAACTGTTATATAAACTCTCAGGTCTACTGGTCTGCCCCCTATATAAGCATGAATTTCTCTCTCTTTGGCGCTAAAACCTTTTTCTCCGAGCTTATCAATCATTGAATTCAGGTCGTCAGACTTTATTTTTTCCATAATTGCCCTGTGGCTTTTGCCTATAATTTCATTCCGGTCCAGGTTAAGCATATTGCATGCAGCATTGTTTAAAGTTATAATCCTTCCTGAACGTTCCAGGAAAATAACGCCTGTATTTATACTTTCAAGTATCGCTTCCATACTTAGCCGTCTACGGTCAGATTCTGAATAAGCCTTTTGAAGAGACATCTTCCCGTGCTGTATATCATCAAGCATTTTATTAAAGGAGTTAATCAGTAACCCGATTTCATCATCTCTTTTGTGAGCAATCCTAAAATCAAGATCACCATGCGCAACAGTCCTTGTTGCTTCAGCCAGAGAGCGTATGGGAACAGTTATGCCTTTCGCTATGCGCAGTGAGATCCAGAGAGCAAGAAAAACAATAAGAAGAGTAGCGACCGTAAGCATGAGGAAATATATGAACCTTATGGGATTCTGCTGAATTTTAATCTGGTTGTAGTCATTATTCGCCTTTCTGATTGATTCCATTTTTGACACCACATCCTCAGGGATAATGGTCTCGACCACGACAACACCAACAACCACTTCATTATTCTTAACAGGGACAACTGCCCTTATAACATCACCCGCTTCAGCAGTTACTATTTCTGTATCGGTTATACCGTTAAAAGCATTATTAACAACCTCGGATTCCTCTGGCTTCTCCAATAGATAAACCTTGAAATTCCCGTGATTTTCCTTTGTAGACATTCTGATATCATTAAGGCTTTTATTCGAAGCCACTAACTTTGCATAGTCACGCACACTCTCTCTCTGCTTCACATAAAAAGTCCTGGCTATATCCATTGAATCGCTGACAGGCTTCTGAATTTCTAATGAAAACCACTTGTCAATTGAGTTATCTATAAGCTGATTAGACAGGATAAAAAGCAGGATAGAAGGGATAAGTGTCAATCCAACAAAAGTCAAAACAAGTTTAGTCCTGAACTTTGACCCTATAACTTTTTGTTTTTTCTCTATATAAATATTAAAAAGATTTCTTATTACAAAAAATATCAAAAAAAGCAGGTACAGAACAACATTTACAACTACAAAAATAAAACCGACTTTTATAAGGAGAGGGCCATGTTCAATTCCCAGATAGCTTAGCACCAGACCGGTAATAATGATTGTAAGTATGCTAAGTATAAAAAGACCCAGTAGTATCCTTATATTTTTCATTCGCTGACTCCGATATTAAAAGGCTTGGACTCTTTAGCCATGCTCATCTCGACCTCAGGAATAAAGAGCATTAACAGACCAATGACAGGGGGTAGTTCCCTGCTTTTTGACTCTACCACAACTCTTAAATAATAACTGCCTGGTTCCAGTTCCCTGATATTAGCAAGTTCAATACCCTCGACCATAAAAGCCCATGCCATCATGGCGTTGAAACTCTTAAAGTTTCTTCTGTCCCGGGAATTTCCGTCAAATGAGGATACCAGAAACTGCTCTCTCAAGTTATCGTATTTTATGGTTTTTTGGATCTTTTTTGATACCACAAATTCGTCCGGCCAGTAATTCCAGACTTTGAGCAGTTCAACAGTAAAAATTATTTCTTTCTCAATACCCGACATTATAGTAGTTTCAAATTCCTCGAGATTGGAAAGACCTGTGTTTACAATGATTTTATTATTCTGTATCCTTATTTCAGGACCAAGAATCTCAGCTGTCAGCGCTTTCGACGGGAATGAAAATAGAAAGAGGACAAAAGATAAAAGTATAACGGGTGTTTTTTTAATCATTTATTACTTGATATTAAGTCGTAAATTTATTCTAATTATAGCATACATAAAACAGGTTCAACCTGTTTTATGTATGTGCGATTTCACAGATTAAAAAAGATTACTCAGATAAATACAGAAAAGGCTCCGATTAAATAAAAAAATATAGCGGGGTTATACATGGAGGGAAATATGGAACTAAAAGCTATAAAAATTGAAATCCCCACTGGAGACAATATCATCCTTGGACAGACACATTTTATTAAGACCGCCGAGGACCTTTATGAAATTATAGTAACAACGGTACCGCAGGCAAAATTCGGCATTGCCTTTACAGAAGCATCCGGGCCGTGTCTTATAAGGACAGAAGGGACTGATAAGGAACTGATTGAACTATGCGTTAGAAACCTGCAGGAAATAGGTGCCGGTCATGTTTTCTGTATTATTCTCAAAGATGTCTTCCCTGTCAATATCCTTAATGCTGTAAAAAATTGTCAGGAAGTTTGCAATATTTATTGCGCAACAGCAAATCCATTAGAGGTCATAGTAACTGAGTCAGAGCAGGGAAGAGGGATTTTAGGAGTAATAGACGGTTTTCCACCCAAAGGGGTAGAATCAGATGCTGATAGAACAGACAGAAAAGAATTCCTGAGAAACATAGGATATAAACTTTAAACCAGTAACGTGTAACGAGTTACGGGTTGCGAGTTTAAAAAAAGATATAGGGTCAGAATTACAACATGCAAAAACTTATCTTTATCTTTTTTCTTGACTCAAGACTTGAAACACGAAACCTGCCTACCGGCCGGCTCGTAACGATTTTTTGGTTTCACTGACACAGACACTTACACCAATTCCTCAGCTTCTAACGATCGGTGATGCATTCTGGTCAAAAGGATTTGTTCTCATTGCGTGCGAAAAAAGATACGGGTAATTGTCTTTCAGATGCTTCATATAATCAATCCATTCATGTACCAATGAAACATAAGCCCTCTTGATATCATTTGCAAGATGTCCAAGGTCAGCTTCCGGAAGATCTTTAATATTTTCCCTGCTTTTTAATTCTTCAGCCATATGAAAAACCGACCTTAGAAGGTCCGTAAATGTTTCATGCTCAAGTAAATTTGGATTTTCAAGCAGTCTCAGCAGAAATTCCCTTTTCTCTAAAACAAATTCCTTAAAATCATCCAGGTCGATCTTTTGTATATCAATTCCATAATTATAATTCTTAAGCCTCTTACTAACAACCTTGAAATTCTTTTCTGACCAGCTCGTTTCAACCACAAGATTGTTTCTGATATTCCTGAGATCAGGATCATAATCTGAGATGTAAGCCAGCAGTTTTGTCCCGACTTCGCTGAAAAAAGTACCTATTACCATATTCAGCTTTTCAAGCCTGTTGCGCTTTTCTCTAACATTAAGCAATCGATGAATTATTAGTGTAACTAAAAGCACTTCAATAGGAACAAAAGCAATATCACCAAGCATATATATAAATATATGGTGGACATCCCTGAAGATCACAAAATGAGAATAGTAAAGCAATGCAGACAATAATATAAGAGTAAAACCAAGAAAAAACTGCCATCTAAAATGCTTCATAATGTATAACTCCTTATTTTGCCACCCCCCGTCTGCATGTCATGAACTAAGACTAAGGGGTTACCCTGAGCATAGTCGAAGGGTTGATTATTGACACTCGAACCTGTTTAAGATAAGGTACTCTTATAAAATATCTCTTAAAAATGAATTAAGTCAATGATTATTCTTGAGATTTCTGAAAAAATGGATAAATCTGCTAATCTATTAAAAATCTGTGATTCTTCAAAGGAGAGTTAATGATTCCCGAACTTAAATATGATGCAAAAAAACTTATACCAGCAATAATTCAGGACATTTCCAATGACGAAGTCCTTATGCTTGCATATATGAACAGGACTGCTCTTGAGAAAACCATAAAAACAGGCAAAACTCACTTCTGGAGCAGATCCAGAAAAAAGTACTGGATGAAAGGTGAGACTTCAGGGAACATACAGCTGGTAAGAGAAATATTATACGACTGTGATGAGGATACTCTGCTTGTTAAGGTAGAACAGATTGGTACAGGTGCCTGCCATACGGGTAACAGGACATGTTTTTATAGAAAAATTGAAACTGAACAACCAAATAAATGAAGCTAGGACAAAAAGGGGAGAGCACAGCACAAAAATTTCTAAAAAAGAATGGTTATCGAATAGTTGAACAAAACTACAAAAATCCTGTAGGTGAGATTGATATTATAGCCGTTGAAGGTAAAACACTCGTTTTTATTGAGGTAAAAACAAGAGAGAGTATTGATTATGGCCCTCCGTTTGAAGCTGTAAACAGAGCTAAAAAAAGAAAGATTGCAAATGTTGCCCTGTTGTATTTAAAACGGTTTAAAAAACTGCCGCCATGCAGGTTTGATGTAGTAAGCATATTGTATAAGAATAACAAACCTGAGCTTGAGTTAATTAAAGATGCATTTGAGATCTGAAGAATTACTCTCTACCTGCTGCTCGCTACTTCTTTAAGAAGTATGGTATTATTTTTGTAGCCGTCAATTAATAAAACAAGGAATAAAGGATAAGGGAAAAAGACCTGGGGTTGAATAAGGATGTTCCTTGAACCTCGGGACAAGTCAATCCGACTTACCCTTAATCCCTGAACCCTGAAGTTGTTTTCGGGGCGTATTCAATGAGACCCGGGCTTTTGCAAGGTACGAGCTAAAGTCCCTAGTCGATATTAACCCAATCCCGGGAACCAGGCGGCATTATCCCATAAATGCAAGAACAGATAACTTAGCTAAAATATTTACATACACTTTGAAACGGGGCGCAGCGTGTTGATGAGACTTGGACTTTTGAACGAAGCGTGCAAAAGTTCTTAGTCGATATCAAATCCCGTTATTCGGGAGCCAGGCGGTGTTACTCCAGATCAGTAACAGATAGTACACAAAGTTTAAAATGCTATGTAAAGTGAAGATTCGGGGCGTAGCGCAGCCTGGTAGCGCACCACGTTCGGGACGTGGGAGTCGCTGGTTCAAATCCAGTCGCCCCGACCATACTATACTTTCTGCTTTTTTGTGGAATGATGGAGGCTCGCTGCGGCGGATAAGTATTTCGCGCTTTAATCAAAGGGCTTTAAAAAATCAAAAAGAATTTTTCTGTCCAGCAGGCAGCGGTTTCCCTCAACTTTTTTCAAAGTGCGGGACAGACTGTTCCAATTCTTTCGTCAAACCCTGCAGATTCTTTATGTTATTGCCTTAAAAAACTATTTCTGATACCATAACTTTTACCCAAAAAATACCTTTAAACCCTTATCCGGAGGATTAAATATGTCTGATCTTAATCTCGAAAAACTCAACCCGGCCTCAAGAGAAAAGATAAACCCTTTTCTGAAAGAGATACTGGGCAAATATCAGGAAAAGATCCATTCGATCCATATCACAGGCTCTGCTATTACTGAAGATTTTATTGCAAAGACCTCTGATATTAATTCCATCTTTGTGCTGAAGGAGATGGACCTGAAGTTTCTTGAACTGCTCGCACCGCTCGGGAAAAAATACGGTAAGCATAAGGTTGCGGCTCCGCTTATAATGACCAATGAATACATAAAAAATTCTCTTGATGTCTTTCCGATCGAGTTCATCAATTTCAAACTCATTCACACGACCGTGTTCGGCGAGGACATACTCGAAAGCATAGAGATTAGCAGAATGGACATGAGACACCAGTGCGAGAGGGAATTAAAGACAAAGCTGATATGGTTGAGACAGGGATATATCTCATCCATGGGCAATACAAAAATGCTGACCGACGGGTTTGTGAACTCGATCACAGGCTACATCCCCCTGTTCCGCGGAGTCATTATGCTGTTAGGCAAAGAGATGCCGATAAGGCAAGGAGATGTCATAACAGCGCTGGCTGAGGCATCAGGCATAAATACCGATGTCTTTGCCAAAGTGCTCAGGGAAAAGCGCGAAAAGATAAAACTCTCTATCGAAGAGCTTAACACAATATTCAAAGACTACTACGCAGCCACTGAAAAACTCGGGGAAATAATTAATGATATTAAAGAATAGATTATTACTCTTTTCTGTTTTTATTATTATCTGCCTTACTGCGCCCCGTTCTTACGCAGAGGTTAAGGTCCCGGCCAGACCTTATAATTATGTGGTCGACTCTGCAGGGATCATTAATGACAATATGGAAGCAGACCTCAACAGATACCTCCTCGAACTTGAGCAGAAGACTACGGCGCAGATGGTTGTGTTCACAATCCCGGGCCTTGAAGGAGAATCCATTGAAGACCTTTCAATTTCAATCGCTAATGACAAATGGAGGTTGGGGAATAAGGATAAAGACAACGGTCTTCTTCTCATTGTAGCGCTTCAGGATAAGAAATACCGGTTTGAAACAGGGTATGGCCTTGAGGGCATACTGCCTGACAGCCGCCTGGGAACCATAGGCAGGGAATATCTTGTCCCCTATTTTAAAAAAGGGGACTACTCTTCAGGAATATTTTTAGCATCTTTGGCTGTAATAAACGAGATTTCTTCTGACGCCGGTGTTGAGATAACAGGAATGCCGAAATTCAGGGCCGGCGCCCGGACACATGGAAGAACCAAACGCGGAAAACCAACTATTCTCAGTGTCATATTCTCAATACTATTCTTCATAGGATTAATTTACGTGGCAATAAAACACCCGCGCCTGTTCATGTTCTTCCTCATAATGTCAATGATGGGAGGAGGGAGAAGAAGCGGATGGAGTGGCGGAGGCGGTTTTGGAGGAGGAGGCGGAGGTGGTTTTGGAGGAGGAGGAGCGTCCGGAGGATGGTAAAAAATGATTGGATATAACATTAAAACTAAAAAACTAAAAAGAGGAGGGGGAAATGTCAAAAGGCGTAATGATCACCATAGGGGTTGTAGCTGTTTTACTGTTAATAGTATTTGCGGGCTATAACTCTGCAGTCAGTAAAGATGAAGCTGTCGGTGCGCAGTGGGCGCAGGTTGAAAACCAGTTAAAGAGACGGTATGACCTGATCCCGAATCTTATTGAAACTGTCAAAGGCTATGCATCTCATGAGAAAGAGCTCTTTAAACACATTGCCGATGCAAGAACAAAATACTTTTCGGCAAAGAATACAAAGAGCAAGATAGCAGCTGCCAACCAGCTTGAGGGCGTGCTGTCAAGACTGCTTTTACTGAAGGAGGCCTATCCCAACCTCAAGGCAAACGAGAACTTTTTGAAGCTTCAGGACAGTCTTGAAGGAACCGAGAACAGGATCGCAGTTGAAAGGATGAGATACAATGAAAAGGTGAAGGAATTAAATACGTTCAGAAGAAAGCTTCACGGGAAATTTTTTGCTTCGCTTGCCGGTGTTGAGGCAGCCGAATACTATGAGATCCCTGAATCTGAAAAAGCAGTGCCAAAAGTAAATTTTTAGATATTATTAACCTTAACATATCTTTGTATTAGAGAAAGGAAGATCAGTTTCATGAAACATTTCAAACATTTATCTATTGTTTTGCTCATGGCATCTATGTTGATTTCCATTTTTTTAATCCCTTGCGCAGCATTAGCTGCTTCAGCCGAGGAAATCAACATAAAAGCTGATGCTACTTTGAAACGCTTTAAAAAGGAAGTTTCAGGCGGCAATGAGTTTCTGAAAAAAGCAAAAGGAGTTCTTGTCTTTCCCAGTGTTATCAAAGCAGGTATCGGACTCGGGGGAGAGTATGGAGAGGGCGCAATGCGTATTGGGGGAAAGACAATTGAGTATTATAGTACTGCGGCTGCATCCTTTGGATTTCAGTTAGGGGCACAATCCAAGTCCATAGTACTGGTGTTTTTAAAGGAAGATGCTCTTACAGCCTTTAGAAAAAGTGACGGCTGGAAAGCTGGAGTTGACGGCTCAGTTGCACTGGTTAAGTGGGGTACGGGCGAGGATATAAACACCGTTGATATTAAAAACCCCATTGTCGGCTTTGTTTTCAGCAATAAAGGTTTAATGTATAACCTCACAATAGAGGGGTCAAAGTTTACAAAAATTGTTCGCTAATCATTATCTGTTATTTCACTCTTTTGCCAGAGTGCTTTCAGTTTTTCGATCCTGCTGTTATATGTGTTCCTGATACTATCTGGAACAATACTGATCGAAATCTTCGGCAGCATTCAAAATAGGGGAGTATAGCAGATTTTTTTATGCGACTGGTATCAGCGGGAATCACGGCAAACACCATGATAAGGTTGAATCGATACTCTTGAATATAAAAAAATCACTAAAAAACTGCCGCTTTTGTAATAAATAAATCCTCACCTGCAAAAATATTTGCAACCGGCCCGTGAAACTTTAATGCTGCAATATAGTCTATTACAACACTCCAAGGGCAAATATCTGTCTTTTCAGTTCTTTTAATATTTTTTAATAACTGCTTATTATAAATCTACTCATTATTTCACACTAAGATCAATTTGCCCGCTAAAAATCATTTATTTTTATTATGTTATAAATTATTATTTTTTTCTTGACAAGCCTTATGATTATATGAGACTATACTGTAATATTTTTTAACAGGTTGTAAATGAGGAATATTAAGTAGCGGTTTTATATGGAAAAAAGAGCTCATGAAAGAATACCTGTAAACCTGGGGATAAGGTTTCTCTGTGATGATTCCCTTTACTCAGGCATTGTAACAAATCTTTCAGAAAAAGGAATGTGCATTAATGCTGTAATGTGCCTTTCTTTTAACCCAAATGCCAAAATAAAAATCACTTTAAAAGATGAAGATTTAACTGTTACGGTCAGAGTTAAAAGAGTACTTATGACAGACAGTTTTTATGATACCCTGGGAATTGAAGTTTTGAATCCCACTAAAGAATATTTAGAGTTTGTAAACAGCCTCAGATGTGTTTGCAACGTTTGAAATGCCCCATTTTAAACCCCTTTACCATTTTAAAATATTTTCTTGAACTGTATTTAATAAAAAGATCTTATGTGGGGAAAATGAAAAGTAAGTTTATATTGATTGCATGTTTTTTTATGTTTGTTATAACAGCTCAGGCATATTCACAGACCTGGAGCCAGGTGAACACAGACGGTTTCGGAGATGCTAATAACAAGTCTGCATTAATTCTGGCCAAGTATAACAACCGGCTTTATGTAACAACAGAAAATCTATCAGGGGCTGAAGTCTGGGAATATAATGGTGTTTCCTGGAGCCAGATAAACACAGACGGTTTCGGGGATGCTAATAATTTGTCTGCCTGGGGCTTGGCAGCATATAACGGCCGGCTTTATGCAGGAACATTAAACTTGATTACAGGCGCTGAAGTGTGGGAATACAACGGCCTAACCTGGAGCCAGATAAACACAGACGGTTTCGGGAATACTAATAACTGGGTTGCCGTAAACATGGTCGTATATAATAACCTGCTTTATGTTGGAATCTATGATTTATCAACAGGGGCTGAAGTCTGGGAATATAATGGTGTTTCCTGGAGCCAGATAAACACAGACGGTTTCGGGGATACTAATAATCTTTATGGACGCAGCATGACCGTATATAACAACCGACTTTATGTAGGAACATTAAATTCCGCAACAGGCGCTGAAGTGTGGGAATATAATGGCTTAACCTGGAGCCAGGTGAATACAGACGGTTTCGGGGACACAAATAACACTGATGCCTGGAGCATGGCCGTATATAACAGCCGTCTTTATGTGGGAGTATATAACTCATCAACAGCAACCAAGGTGTTTGAATACAACGGCACAACCTGGAGCCAGATAAACACAGACGGCTTTGGAGATGCAAATAACGATTATACATTTAGTATGGCAGGATTTAAAGGCCACCTTTATGCGGCAACATTTAATATTGCCACAGGGACTGAAATGTGGGAATACAACGGCTTAGCCTGGAACCAGATAAACACAGACGGCTTTGGAGATATAAATAATGATTATGTTTCCAGCATGGTTGGATATCACAATCGCCTTTATCTGGGAACATATAATTCCCTAACAGGCGGTGAAGTATGGGAGTTGTCTGTACCTATCGCCGCACCTACGATGACCGGATGGGGTATGATAATTTTCATACTTCTGGCATGTACCGGCTCTATCTACTACTTAAGAAAAAAGAAGCTGGAAGGACATTAAAGACTAATAATAGTTATTGGCTGTAAAAGGCAGGCTATTAATTGTCGGTAATAGCGTTTAACCCGCCTCCGTGTGCTCCGGAGAGGCCCGCTCTTAGTTTTTAGCGGCGTATAATTAATAACGTTATTTTTTAATCAGGCCATATTTGCGAACGGGTATAATCAATGGCTATTTCTGATTTCCCTTCAACATGAAAACCAACTCTTTTGCCAAAAAGTGCTATATCCGAAACTTCATCAATATAGTGATTGTTTATGTAAAAACGTATTTTACTGCCGAGTTTTTCAAGCTTAATGCTATTAAAAGCTTTTTGCTTAAAAACCCTGCTTCTTATCTTTCCGGATAAGAGTTCCTCCGGATCTCCGTCCTGAAACTTCAATATCGCATAAGACTCATCCCCTACAATCTGAAATACGTAACTATTGCTGGCATCACTGGCCCCTATTACAAAACCGTAAGAATGGTTCTCTGAAGCCTTCTCTGTTTTGATGGCCGTCTCTATTACGAATTCCCGGCCCAAAGGAAAGTCTGCATGGTGAAGTATAAAGAGTTCACCTGTCTCGCTCTTATTAAAAATATAATATTTCCCGCCGTCTATTCTTGCAGTGGCCATTGTTGTATCAAATAATTCCCAGCCGCCGGTATTATCATTGAACTGTTCTTCGTAACTCACAAATTCATCTGAAACAGCTTCTTCGTTTTGAGATGCTGTATATACCGGTTGAACGTTTAAAAGAAAAGTTGCCAGAACTGACAAGATAATAAATATCTTTTTCATGATTGCTCCTTTCCAGGAATAAAGACTCCTGATCTCTTAAATAGCATATTCGTCATATCCATTTTTAGTCAAGCCATACCTGAGAACGGGTATAATCAACAGCTATTTCAGAATTTCCCTTAACAAGAAAACCGATTCTCTTGCCGAAAAAGGATATACCTGAAACCTCATCCAGATAATCATTATTGATTGAAAACACTATTGTATCGCCCTGCCTTTCCATTTTAAGGATATTAAAAGCATCTTTCCTGAATGCTGCGTTTTCTATCCTCCCGCCGGCAAGTTGCTGAGAAATACCCTTTTGATACTTCTTGATAGAGTAGAATTCATCTCCAATAATATGAAATACATAATTATTGCCCGCGTCTTTTGCTCCGAACACAAATCCATAGGAGTGGTTATCTGAAGCCTTCTCTGTTTTTATAGCAGTTTTTATTATAAATTCTCTGCCCTGAGGAAAGTCAGCATAGTGAAGTATGATATGTTCACTCTTCCTGCTTTTGTTTTTAATATAATATTTACCGTTCTCTATCCGTGCGGAAGCCATGGTCATATTGTATGTCTCCCATTTGCCTGCGTTATTATTGAACTGTTCTTTATAGCGCATAAAATTATCGCCCCGGGGCTTGAAAATTGTTTTTTGTTTTGATACCGGTTTTGCTTTCGAAATATCGGGAACCACAGGTTCACTTTTCTCAGGTGCGGGTACTTCTACCGGTTTTTCATACCTTGCAAACAGGGCCTTATCAGGAACACGTTTCTTCTCCTGAACAGGCTTTGCTGCTGGTGGAATTTCCGGTTTAATTTCATTTTCAGGTTTTTCAGGAATATCTTTAACAACATCGACTTCAGGCCTGTCAGGTGTTTCTTTATCAAATACTGACACTATTCCCTCTGTTTTGCTTTTTTCATCTGATAGTTCATCTGCATCCAGAGAATTCTCCTGTTCAGGTTGATTTGTACTATTATCAGGTGCCGTCTCAATATGCACGGATTCAGACGATTTCTCTTCAGTATCCATATCAACTAATGCGGTAATAACAGGTTGTTCTGCATTTTCTGCCTCTTTCGGTTCAGACAACTCGTTCTCAATAACAGCATTGTTTTGTGCCTGTATCAGCTTTTCACTATCTTCATTAGATATTGTCTCTGCTACTGTAGCAGTTGCTATCTCATTATCACCTGAATCCTTAAATGCAAATACAAGAACAACAGCAAGAATCACTGCTGCTGCAATTGCAGCCGGTATATATGAACGGCTCTTTTTCGGATGTGCAGCCTGAGCATTTATATTGTCATGCGCACCTACAGCAGCCTTGGCCGCTGTTTTTTCCCTGGCGGCTTTCTCCTTAGCAGCTTTAGCCGCCGCCTTTTCTTTGGCGGCCCGCTCTTTCCTGACTGCTTTCTCCTTAGCTAACCGCTCTTTCTCAGCCCTGACCGCTGCCTCTTCCCTGGCTAAGCGTTCTTTCTCTGCCTTGGCCGCTGCTGCTTCTTTAGCAGCCTTTTCTTTAGCTACACGCTCTTTTTCTGCTTTTTCTTTGGCAGCTTTAGCTGCTGCCTCTTCCTTAACAGCTTTCTCCCTGGCTAAGCGTTCTTTCTCTGCCTTGGCCGCTGCTGCTTCTTTAGCAGCCTTTTCTTTAGCTACACGCTCTTTTTCTGCTTTTTCTTGGGCAGCTTTAGCTGCTGCCTCTTCCTTAACAGCTTTCTCCCTGGCTAAGCGTTCTTTCTCTGCCTTGGCCGCTGCTGCCTCTTCCTTAACAGCTTTCTCCCTGGCTAAGCGTTCCATCTCTGCTTTTTCCTGGGCAGCTTTTTCTTTGGCCAGCTTGGCAGGGTCCTCTTCAGAGATTATAAAATCATCTGCTATCTCTTTAGGCAGTTCCATAGCATCTGGTGAAAGAGTCCTGTCATATTCAGCCTTTTTCCCGGGATCAGAGAGAACTGTATACGCCTTATCAATATAGTTAAATATTTTTGTCAGTTTAACCTTTAGATCATCAGAGGCAATAGAAAAATGCCTGTCAGGATGAAACTCTTTTGACACTTTATAAAATGCTTTGTTAATCTCCTCAGCTGATGCTTCTCTTTCGATACCCAGCAACTCATAATATTCAAGAGAGTCACATATCCTGACTAAATCTTCAACTTTTTCTATAAACTCAGATGTTACTTCTTCAGCAGGCTTATTTATAACATCTTCGATCTGAATTTCAGCAGGCACACTCTCCTCACTCATTAACATAATAATCCTTAAGCTTAGAAGCGCGCAGATGCTCTTTAAAGTATCCGTCTCTCCAGAGGCAGATAAAGTTAATATCGCCTCTAACGGACGAATACCGTCTATATTGGAAAGGATTATCCTGTCCTGTTCATCAAGCACTACGTTCTGAAAAATGTTCAGAGGACTAGGAGAAAGAGTAAGCACAGCATTTGGAGATGGAATAGCCTTTTTTATATGCTTTATACTATCGAGTCTTTTGATCCCCTGATATATGATATTTGAAGCGCTTATGCGGAATGTTATCAATTCCTGAGCGGGCAGGGGGCCTTCAATAAATCTGAATTCGCCGTCTTCAACAGCAAAAACGCTTTGGATAATCTCCTCTATCTGGTGACGTACTGAATTGAAGACTTCCTTGGGCTTTAGATATCCAAGCTCAACAAGTATCTTGCCTAATTTACCGCCTTTTTCTTTAAAGAAAGTATCCACCTCTTTGTATTGCTCAGGACTGATCTTCTTCTCCCTTAAAAGAACCTCGGCAAGACCATCATCTTTATTATTTGAGAAAGCATATACCATATCTCCATTCTTTATGAAAATCTCTTTAAATATGGGATCGCTCTCTACCCGTAGAACACCTGTTCTTGTACTCCTCTGAAGGCCTATCAGAATATCTGCAAGTGCAAAATTCTTTAGAGAGCCCTGAAGACTGCCCATTCTGCTGAAGCCCGCCCTGATTTCATCACCAGTTTGTTCTACCCATTTAACTTCACCCTTAAACTCCATTTTAGGGTCAAAGACCTTTATATCGACCTTTGTACCAGTGGTAAGCTGTGGAGCGTCTTTAAAAACCGCGCCTATACCGTCTGAATAGTCAATTACCCGGCCCTTATATGTAGTCTTGCCGAATGTAACTTCACATTCAGAATTGCCTTTATATCTTTTAAAATGTCTTTTTTCTTCGTTCAGCATAATTTTTATTATACTAAATCAGCCATTAGTTATAAAAATAACATTTATCTTCATTTCCCCGTTATAACATGCAAATGGGATGCTAGAGACCATCATCATACTTTTTTCAGACTAAAATAACAAATAACATATTGAATCTAAATAAATATTTGTCAAATGCACCTGAATGTCCCGGTCAGGGGAAATATTCACAACTCTGACAAAATGCGTCGTTATTGCTCAATTGTTGCACAGTTCAGTGATTGTCAATCAGAGGCTGAATTGATAATCAGCTTTTTATAAATACTGAACCTTTTCTATGTAAATTGCCACTAAAATATAAGAGATTGTATATAATAAAAAATATCGCATTTAACCACAAGGGAAAAATAAGAATATGAAAAAGCTATTAATTATATTTTTTATTGCTATATTCATATTCAGCTTAATCAGTTATGCATCTGCCCGAGCAGCAATTGAAGATAAAGAACTGCGTGACGGCAGCAAGCTTGTGTTTGTCAAAAAACATGGCAAGGGATTGTGGTTTCATATAAATGGAAACCGCAAAGTTGCTGACGGGACATACAGACTCTCAAATGGTCAGGATTGCACAGTTCAAAGGGGCATAATTGATGACAACAATCCCGTGCTTAAAGGAAAACATTTACAGACTTCCAAAAGCGCTATGTAGATAAATCAACTCCTGTAGCAATCAACGGTTAAATCTTATATAATGAGAAATATAAAAGTTCGAATAATCTTAAATCGGTCACGACCGATGGTAATTTTAAAAAGTAACAACCAATGATAATTAAAAAAGTTTTTTTAATAATATTCTGTATGGTTTTAATCGCCGGCTGTTCCGCGATTTCTACTAAAAAAGTCAAACATACTAAAAACTATTCTCTTAATGTCGAAAGACAGGCAAGGATTCGTACTATTATGATAAAGGCTGAAGATATTGAATATGTAAGAAGCAGGTATTTTGTCGGCAGGCCTGAGTCTGTGAATTACTCAAAATATGTTGAATACCCATCAAAAGATTCCTTTGTCGAAGAATTTGTTTATAAAGGCCGTTCAGGAAGTACGATTAATATCTCCTATATGCGTAAAGACGCTGCATACCCTGCTTATTACAATGAATTGACATTTGATCTGGGAAACTCAGACATAATTGAATTTAAGAATTACAGGATTGAAGTTCTTGATGCTACAGATCAATATATCCGCTTTAAGGTTATTAAGGATTAAAAGTTCAGCTTAAAAAACAGTGAACAGTAATCAGGTGTCAGTAAAATAAAACCTCAAGCAAATTTCTTCATAAATTAATCATATTCTCTTCATTATTTCTTCAAACATTTAGGTTAATCTGTAACAAAGAATAAACTTAAGGAGGCAGGAAAATGAAAAATTTAGTTGCAATATTAACAGTTTTGTCACTCATTGCAGTAGGAACTGTAGCTTTTGGGCACAGTACTGGTTCGTGGGAAGGTGACATGATGGGACAGGGCGGACACATGATGGGACAGGGCGGTTTCGGATATGGAAATAACCAGAAATTTCTTAATGAGACAGCTGAACTAAGAAAAGAACTTCATGATAAAAAGTTCGATTATTTTGAAGCTGTCCGTAATCCTGATACAACTACTGAAACCATAACAAAGCTTGAGAGAGAAGCATATGAGCTTCAGAAAAAAATCAATGAGAAAATGCCTCGCACTGCATACAGTGGATTTGGCGGATTCAGTTGCTGGTAAAAACCACCTCCTTTTTAGTGGTTTGGGCAGTCAGGTCCTCCCCCTGGCTGCCTTATTTTTAATAAATCATGGTTTTTGTGTTATCATTTATCCATGAAAGCTAACCGTATTCTTATTGTCGAAGACGAAAAAAAAATAGCTGAAATTGTCAGCGCTTACCTTAAAAAAGAAGGTTTTCAGGTATCAGTCGCGGGCACCGGCCAGAAAGCTTTATCCATATTAAAGAACGGATTTGATCTTGTAATCCTGGACCTTAAGCTCCCGGACATAGCTGGAGAAGACATCTGCGAGACAATTCGTAAAGACTCTGATCTGCCCATAATCATGCTGACTGCAAAAAGTGATGAGGAGGATAGAGTAAAAGGGCTTGGTATCGGCGCTGATGACTATGTAGTAAAACCGTTTAGTACAAGAGAACTCGTTGCAAGAGTCAAGGCCCTGTTAAGAAGGGTCAAGGGATCAAGGAAAAGCATCAGCTTTAACAAAGGCAGCCTTATTATTTATGCCGAGCGTTTTGAAGTGACAAAAAACGGTTCACCTGTAGTTCTAACGGCTACAGAGTTCAAGCTCCTGCAGTGTCTTGCAGAACATCCGGGTCAGATATTTACAAGACTTCAGCTTGTTAATGTAATCTTAGGTTACGACTTTGAAGGATATGACCGAACAATTGACGCGCATATAAAGAATGTCCGCCACAAAATTGAAGATGATCCTAAAGTTCCATCATATATCAAAACAGTTTATGGTATAGGTTACAGATTTATCGGTAAGCCTGATGAGGACTAAACTATTTTCCGCCTTTATACTCATTATTCTTCTAGCTCTTCTTTCAAATATCGTTTTTGAAAAACTGATCATAAAAGACTTTAATGACTTCCTGCAGGGGACTAAAGAAGATCATATCTATTGGGTTATAGCCTCTGTTGAAGGAAGTTTTACTGACAATCAATGGAACAGAACCCTGCTGACTGAAGCGCTTCACTGGGGATTAATGCTCGGTTTTGAAACTTATATCGAAGATGCTCCGGGTCATAAAATATTATCATCTAAAGAAGTTATTTCCTCGATGAATCCCAATATGCTGAGAAGAATGCGCTCCCTTCTGAAACTGCCGACAGGAGTAGGGGGATTTACATGGTATCCTTTATTTATTGAAGGTAAAGAAATAGGAAAACTGTATATTCGACCTCTTGAAAGACGCGGGTTGAGTTCTCTTAAAGAAGAGATATTCAGAGCAAGGGGGAAAAAATTCCTTGTAATCTCCTTTCTGATAGCCGGCGGCGGATCCTTATTATTAGCAGTATTATTTACAATTTTTCTTTCATCTCCGATAAGGCGTCTGACAACTGCCGCAGAGAGAATTTCCAAAGGAGAATTATCCGCAGAGAAAATTAAACCCCATAGGCTCAGACTTTTTAAGCATAAAGATGAAATTGACGAATTGACAGAAACTTTCAATTACATGTCTGCAGCATTAAAAAGGGAAGATGAGATCAGAAAACACCTTACATCCAATGTTGCCCATGAGTTAAGAACGCCCCTTACAATTATCAGAGGTAACCTTGAGGCTATTGAAGACGGTGTGATTTCCGACCCCAACACAGTAATAAAAAATATAAATTCAGAAATCCAGAGATTGATTGCCCTTATTGAAGGCATTGAAGACATAACAAGAGCAGAAGCGAGCTTTTTTAAAAAGGGGGATTTAAAAGAGATTAATCTTGGAGAATTTGTTGAATCAATAGTTAATGGGATGAAAAAACTAATTGAGGAGAAGGGCCTTTTTATCAGGACGGAGGGACCTCCAATAGATGTAAAGACAAATCCGGAAAAACTTCATATAATTTTAAAAAATCTTTTAACAAACGCCTATAAATTCACAAGTTCAGGCGGAATTACTGTGAACTGGGACAGATACAGTCAGGATAGGGCAGCAGGTTTTATTATTTCAGTTGCAGACACCGGAAAAGGCATACCAGAAGAAAATCTTGCCAAAATATTTGACAGATTCTATAAGTCCGGGGATTCTGGCGGCAGTGGATTAGGCCTTGCAATTGTTAAAGAACTTTCTGAAGTAATAGGCGGAAAGATAGAGGTTGAAAGCGCCCCTGCTCAAGGATCACGGTTTACTCTTTTCTGTCAATCCTGTGAATAGTTCAAATTCATATTTTCTTCATGTTTTTTTATTATCTTCAATACAGGGAATATTTAAGGTTGTGAATATGAAAAATTTGTTGATTTTAATAATAACCTCTGCATTGTTGTTGATCTTTAACGCTAAAAGCTTTGCCATACACCAGAGTGATGCCGTAACACCTTACGGTGACTCCTGCGCCAGATGCGGGCATTACGGCACATGTAAATCAAAGATAAGCATAGAGGATGCGGAGAAAGCTATTATCAACTATTACAGTAAAAAGGGCCTTGGTGTAGAGATTGTGAAGGCTAAAGGAAGATTTATCAGGGCTAAAATAACTGATAAAGATGAGGAGGTCGACGTTATCATTTTTGACCGCAATACGGGCAGAATAAGGTCAACATATTAAAGGAGAAACCAAATGTCTAAAAAAGGTAAAAACAAAAAATCAAAGACCCCGGCAAAAAAGAGCAAAAATCTTGTACCGTGGATTGCAGGGGCAATCATTTTATCAGTCGCTGTTTTAGCTATATCCGGTAACCTGCCCTTTATCGGGGCTGAGAGGGAGGCTGGGAAATCCTTCAATTTAGACGGTGAAGAAACCAGACCTGTGCTTGATCCGTATATGTTTATCGGGCAGGCGCGTGCTGCCTATGCAGCCGCAAAGAAATATCCGGATGTGCTGAATCAGGTTTTTTGTTACTGTTTTTGTAATGCTGAGCCTTTTAATCATAAGACGCTTTTGAGCTGTTTCACGGATAAACACGGCGCTGGTTGAGGACTTTGCCAGAAGGAGGCCTTGAGGGCCGCCCAGCTTCATGAACAAGGCAAAGCCATTAAAGAAATCAAAAGAACCATTGATAGAGAATTTGGAGGGTAGAATTTCAATATTAACAAACAGGCAGTTTTAGTACTGCCTGAAAGGAGGTGGATAATATATGCTTAAAATTTCCACGTTGATATTCATTTTAACAGTTTATATAACTCCTTCAATTGCATATAGTGAATCTCAAGCAAATGATTTTTCCCCAATTCAATATGAACGGGTTAAATATAATGAGGAAACGCATATCAGCAGGGGAGGCCAGCTTTATGATAACTGGTGGAAAACAAAAGTTGACACAGACAAACCAAAAAAAGACCACCCGTTATGGAAAACTCAAAACAGTAACAAGCGAAGCGGATATGCAACTTACCGATGCAAAGAATGTCACGGCTGGGACTATCGAGGCAAAGACGGAGCATACGGCAAAGGTTCTCATTACACAGGGTTTCCGGGTGTTTATGAAACTGCGGATAAGATGTCAGTCAAAGAACTTAAAGAGACGCTTAAAGGGTCAACAAACAAAGACCATGATTTTTCAAGGTATCTGAATAAGGATGATATTTCTGACCTTGCATTATTTCTTAAATATGGAACTATTGATTTAACTGAATTGCTAAATACTGACGGCTCACCAACCCGTGGTGATATGGACAAAGGACCGATGTTTTTCGCAAGAAACTGTATGACAGAGTGCCACGGGCCTAAGGGAAGGGGAATAAATTTCGGGACCAGGGAAGAACCTGAATTTGTCGGTACTATAGCTAAAAAAAATCCGTGGGAGTTCATTCATAAGGTAAGAGCCGGACAGCCCGGCACCAGGATGTCTTCAGGAATAATTAATCAGTGGAGTACTCAGGATATTATGAGTCTTCTGCAATACTCACAATCTCTGCCACGGGTAATGCCAGAAACCGGATTTTTTGATCGTATGCTAAGCAGGATAGGTCTCGGCAAGAAAAAACATAAAGAATACATACATAAGGAATACAGGGGCTTTGGCCCTAAACAGGAACCATAGAGAAACAGCAGCTATGATTTTATCAGTGAATTGATTAATAACTTCATTTCCTTTCTGTCCCACTCCCTGTAGCCCATAGCCACTCCTATTAATTTTCCCTCTGGATCAATCAGGAATTTTACCGGATGCGAACGGACACCGTATCTGGCGCTCACCTGACCGTCTTCATCCAGCAGAAATCGGAAGGAAAGATTTCTACCGCGTACAAACTCCTGAACAGTATCTCTGTTTTCCTTTACATCAACAGCTAAGAGGACAAAAGGTTGTCCCCTGAAATGGCGGTGCAGATTCTCCAGGGAAGGCAACTCCTTCCTGCACCAGGTTCACCATGTAGTCAGGAAACTTAAAAGGACAGCTTTTCCGCGATACTGGTTAAGACGGTGTGTTTCTCCCTGGAGAGAGATTAACTCAAAATCAGGCGCTTTTGCAGGTTCGCTGAACCGGTAGATGTTCATAGACGCCATGTAATCAGAAACATCTGAATTTGTCAGTGAATTTTTAGTACCAATGGTTTCAAAAGAGGCATCTGTCCATTTCTTAAGACTTCCATATATACCGGCAAAAATGATAATACAGGCCAGAATAATTATTGTTATGAGCTTTTTAATGTTTTTCACCTCCATATTTGCCTATAAAAACATAGCTGATACTTAGTGTTTTACATTTGTAAATATTTTAGAACTCAATTGTGAAGAGATTATGAAACAGGCCGGTACAGGTATTTTTCACAAAGTTATCATATTTTTTTCATCATTCCTTCACACATTTAGATTAAGCTGTAATCAAAAATAAATTCAAGGAGATTTAACCATGAAAACATATCAATATAAACGGAAAAACTGGTTTTTACTTTTCTTGAGCGCCTCTGTAATTTCTCTGATGTTAGTACTTCTTGCCGGCTGTGGCGGAGGGGGAGGCAGTAGCGATTCTGTAATATCTGATACTGGAACAATCAGCGGAACAGCTGTTAAAGGGCCTGTGGCTAATGCCGCGATAACAGCATTTTCAATTAATGCTGATGGGACTAAAGACAAACCAATAGGAACCGGACATACAGATGAACAGGGACATTTCTCTGTTTCTGTTAACGATCATTCCGGTCCTGTGTTAATGGAGATGACCGGCGGACATTATATTGATGAAGCAACCGGTACAGATATGAACATGTTTCAGGGTGATATTATGACCAGCGCAATACCCTTTATGCCGGCCGGCTCAACGATGAACAATATCCAAATAACACCCCTTACTTCAATGGCGCAGAATATGGCGCAGAATATGTCCGGTCACATGACTGAGACAAATATAACCAGCGCCAATAATGCAACAGGTCACTATTTTGATGTGAACGATATTTTACATGTGCATCCGATAGATACTACTGTTGACGGTTCTGGTATTGGAGCAGACCAGAATATGATGAATTATGGAATAACGATAGCTGCCATGTCACAGTATGCTCTTGAAGCCGGGATGTCTCATTCTTCCGGTTTTGTTACCAATATGATGGATGATGCATCAGATGGACATATGGACGGTATGATTGGAGAATCCCGGATTTTGATGGGAGGCGGCATGACAGGCGGCATGATGATGCCAGCTGATACAGGAGCAGGCGGCATGGCTGATGCCATGGAGGGATTTATTATGTCTCCCATGAACAGATCCGGCGTTACTTTACATGATATGAGAGATCTAATCGATAAACTACACACATCTGACGGGATTTTACAATAACCATATAATACTATCAAGTACTGGAACTTTATGAGATAAAAAAGTTCCAGTACTTGATAACTTAATAGTAAAAAAACATGTAAACATAATATGAGCACAAAAAATGGTTTCAGGAAGAGAATTTTAGTTCATGCTTTAATCGGGAGTCTTGCCGGATACTTAATATTACACCCGGCATCGTTCTTTATAACGGATATTAGTGAAAACCCTTCTCATCTGCACTGGGACGCCTTTATACAGGCTTTGTCTTTACAGCATATTTCAATGGCTGCATATTTTATGATATTGGGAGCAGTGTTCGGGATGATTATCGCAATCTATACTCAAAAGCTCTTTAAAATACATGAGAAGCTTCATTTAACGTCTATAACCGATGAACTTACAGGACTGCTCAACCGGCGGGGATTTTTTAATTTTGCCCAGCAGTCATTGAAGCTGGCAAACCGTACTAATAAAAAAATGGTTCTCTTATTTGCCGACATGGATAAGTTAAAATGGATTAATGATGTATTAGGTCACCATGAAGGTGATTCAGCATTAGTTGATACTGTCAATATTTTAAAAAATACTTTTCGCGAGTCAGATATCATTGCCAGAATGGGTGGAGATGAGTTCGCGGTTCTCTTTATGGAAACCCCAGAGTCTGATTTTAAGATTATTTATAACCGATTACAGAAGAATATTGAAGCTTTCAATGCACAAAAAATACGTCGTTATAAGCTGTCAATCAGCACGGGAAGTGTTAAATATAATCCCGAATCTCCCTGTTCTATTGATGAACTTCTGAAAAGGGCTGATACATCAATGTATGAAAATAAGCATTACAGCAAAATCCTTAGCTCAAATTAATGTCATATATCAAAGATAAAGCTGAAATTGAGACCGGCAATTTCAGGTGGGATTATCAGTGCCGGTTTTCTGGTGGCTCACTTTGGAGGAGAAATGGTATTATCTGATTTAAGGCGGATTACGACACATGCTATAGTCCTGAGAAGCGTTACTTTGCTTCTGCTAATCGTCAGGTTAATTCATAAAGACCGTTTACAAAAAATGGGGTAAATTTTAAGGCTATGAAAAAAGATCCAATTTGTTTTATGGAAGTTGACGAAAACACAGCGATTACTACGGAATGCGACGATAAAATTTACTATTTCTGCTCCGAGGGATGCAAAGAAAGGTTTCTGACGGAAAAAACCTACAAGGTTCCCCGCACTTCTTATGATCTGATTATTGTCGGCGGCGGTCCGGCAGGGCTTACTGCTGCGGTTTATGCCGCAACGCTCCGAATGGATGCCTTTCTTGTCACTAAAGACCTTGGCGGTCAGGCGATAGACAGCACAAAGATTGAAAATTATATGGGGTATGACTTTGTAACAGGTCCTCAACTCATAGATAAGTTTCAGTACCAGCTTATTCATTCCCATTATATTGACCATCTTATGAACGAAATTGAAAAAATAGAAAAAAAGGATAATGGATTTGAGGTCACCACGTCAGACATCAAGAAATATTTTACCAAAGCATTAATTATTTCTACCGGAATGACGAGGCGCAGGCTAAGGGTTTCCGGGGAGGAGGAATTTCAGCGTAAAGGAATTTTCTACGGCAATATCCAGGACCTTTCTTTTGTACAGGGAGAGGAAGTTGTCGTTATCGGAGGTGGTAACTCGGCTTTACAGATCGTTGAGAATTTACATAGCGTTGTTCATACAGTTCATCTTGTTTCAACTACGTCGCTAACAGCCGATGCAGTGAATATTGACAGAGTCAGTAAGTTCAAAAATCTCAAAATCTATGAGAAATACAAAGTCTCTGAATTCAATGGGGACAAAACCCTGTCAGGCGTTATTCTCAGAAAAGTGGCATCAGAGGATAAAATAAACATTTCGGCAAAAGGTGTATTTATAGCAATAGGTCTTCAACCGAATACTGCATGGATTTCACATCTTGTAGACCTGAACGACAGGGGGGAAATTATAATCAGTCCTGATTGTTCCACCTCCTGTGCCGGCATTTTTGCAGCAGGCGATGCAACAGACGCTTTTGGAAAGAGAATAATCATAGCATCCGGCGAGGGAGCCAAGGCTGCTCTTGCCGCCAGACAATACATTCTAAATTTCAGGTGAAAGGAATCTTGTTAGAATATCTTATGACAAAAAACACTTTCCCGTAAAAATAAAACATAGGGTAATCTTTCTTGATTTGACAGTATGCTTGTACGTAAAAAGCTTTATATCATAGTCATTACCGCTTCAATTCTTACCATAACATATCTTCATTACTCAACTATTTCAAAAATTCAGGACCTGCATAACTTATTTACTGAACTTTATTATCTGCCTCTCCTGCTTGGTGCACTGATTTTTGGATTTAAAGGCGCGATCATTACATATATGTCCATTTTAGTTTTATATTTACCTTATATTTTTTTAAGAGGAATTGACTCCTCTGCTTTTGCGGCGAATAAACTCTTTCATGCCCTGGTTGCGGGTCTGTTTGTACTTACTGCCGGATATCTGGTAGACCGTGAAAAAAAACGGCGAGAACAATTGGAGAAAGATCGCTATCTTGCCGGGCTTGGACGGGCAACATCTGCTGTTGTTCATGATTTAAAGAACCCGCTCATTACTATATTGGGATTTGCAAGTCGAATACGGGAAGGTAAAGGCAACATTAAAACAGCTTCTCAGACAGTTATTGATACGGCCCGCGACATGCAGTTATTAGTCCGGGATTCACTTGATTTCGCCAAACCGGTTAAGCTGGATTTGAAAGAAGAAGACATTGGCGGTATTATCAACAAAGCATGTAATTCCTGTGAAACAAAAGCTAACGAAAAGGGGGTAGCACTATCAGTCTATTTGCCGGTTGAACAGCCTGTTAAAATCCTGATTGACAGATCCCGGATTAAAAGAGCTTTGATAAATTTAATCAACAATGCTATTGAAGCTTCAAAAAGAGGAGAGACAGCTGTTGTACGTGCAGAGACCGGGCATGACAGATTTATCATCAGAATAAAGGATTATGGTGATGGCATGGATAGGACAACTGTGAAAAATATTTTCATTCCCTTCTATACAAAAAAGAGTTATGGAACAGGTCTCGGAATGGCTATCGCAAAAAAGATCATAGAAGGGCATCATGGTGAAATTCATGTAAAAAGTAAGGAAAAAAGGGGCACTGAGTTTATAGTAGCACTACCCAAAGCTTAATCTTCTTCATAAATTTTTCATAACTTCTTCATTTTCCGTTCGTATTTTATTTGTATACTCTTATTATGAATCGAATTTTCACAGCGGAGATATTGGACATGAAGAAAGAAACTCATAAAAAAGATAAGTCCGGGTACATTATTAAAAAGCCGGCATTATGGGGTGTAATTGCCGGGATATCTTTGCTGGCCGTCTATTTCCTCATACTGACGATTGCCAATTCATTCAGCCATTCAATTGAACAGCTCAGAGACATGCGGTACTGGATCACACTGCTAGTTCTGGGGTTCGGTATTCAGGCAGGGCTGTACAGCTACATCAGGCAGGAGATAAGACTGAGGAAGCATTCCGGTGCTGCCACATCGTCAGTAGCCGCGGCAGGAGGCATATCTACTACTTCAATGGTTGCCTGTTGCGCACATCACATTACCGATATCCTGCCTATTGTCGGTGCGTCAGCAGCAGTCATTTTTCTCAACCAGTTCCAGAACCTGTTCCTTACCGCAGGAGTGCTCTCAAATATTATCGGCATCAGCCTGATGCTCAGGATAATTCAGAAACATGGACTGTACCGGAACGGACAGAAAATACTTGCCGGCCTGATGAAAATAAACATGAACCGGTCATTTAGACTTGTAAGCACCTTGAGTGCTCTTATCTTTTTCGTAACGCTTTATAAAAACCTTTAAGGAGGGACTAATGAAAACTGAAAAAATCTTTATCAGGTTTATGGCTGTTTTCTTTGTCCTGGCTATTTTATACCTGTTTTTAAAGAACAGTGATAGCGGTGTTGCCTCAGACACGTTGGCTATGAATGATAAGGCACAGATAAGCACCCTCTTTTTTGAGACAAAGACCACCGGCAGCACCGGGGCTGGAGATGCACTGGTAGAATTGGCCCCACAGGCAAGCGATAAAAACACGCTAGTTGTGAAATTCAGAATTAACACCCATTCGGTTGATCTAAGCGGGTTCGACCTGACACAGATCACTACACTGGAGTATGAAGACAAGGTCGTTGTCCCGGCGAAAGCAAGCAGGATAGGCGGCCATCATTCTTCAGGCACGATTGTATTTGATAACAGAGAAGCTGTCAGCAGCTTTAAAATCAGGATTAAAGGAATTCCCAGGATTAACGAAAGGGTATATGAATGGGATGTAGGCTAAAAAGGGTCAAATTAGAACTTCAATTACCATTCAGAATGCTCTGTATGGCAGCTTTAAATGGAGAGAAAGGAGGAATATCATGGAATGGATTACTGAGTATTGGTACATTGTCCTTATCGGACTTTTCGCTGTAATGTTCGTTTTCGGCTACAGATCAAACAGATGTCAGGAAGGAATAACAGAAGAGCATGGAAAGGGAACACATACACCGGAAAAAACTCATAAAAGCGGTCATGGCTGCTGCCATTGAGAAAGGCAGCCTCTCAAACAGGGGGGATGTCTGCTGTTTCTCCCCTCTGTATTCTGATTTCGGAAAAGCATTTAACAGAAAAGAGGTAATAAGGTGAATAGAGATCCTGTATGCAAAAGAAAGATGAACCCGAACAAGGCTTATGTGACAATACAGTACAAAGGAAAAAAATATTTCCTCTGCTGTCCATTGTGTCAGTCGGAATTTGAAAAGTACCCGGAGAAGTATACGAAAACGAAATAGCAGGCAAAAACATTGCAAATATACTTGTTTTAGCCAATATAAGGTGTAACTTTTTGAGAATTGACATCATCATAAAAAGGTGAAATGATCATTTTTGTCAAACCCGGTAAATTAGTCAGTCAGAAAGGAGGTGAGGGAATATGGCACTGGATCCCATTTGTAAAATGACAGTTGATGAAAACAAAGCGACGGCCAAAAGCGAATACAAAGGAAAAACCTATTATTTCTGTGCACTTGGCTGCAAGGAAACATTTGAGAAAGAGCCTGAGAAGTATACTGAAGGAACAAGTGGCCAGGATCTCAGCCACCATCATCATTGACACCTGGAAAAAAGCAAGGTAGAGTGAAATAAGGGCAGGGCTAAACCCTGCCCTTATACAGAAAATTTTACAGGACAATCTCTAAAAGAAACATTAAAAATTTTAAATATTAAGGAGAGAACAATGAGAAATCTTGGAATAGCTCTAATTTTTGCCGGTGTGATATTTTTTGCATTTAATGTTCAGGCAGACAGGCATAAACAGGGAGGCCTGAATGACATGCACATGATTATGCGGCTTATGGATCACGGGCTCGGAGTAGCGCTCGAAGGGGCTGATTTACAAATGCTTAGCCATATAGGCATATCAGACAAACTGGACAAAGACGCTGTTATGCATGGCACAATTATGGTTAAAGACGGTAAAGCCATGATCAGGGAGATGATGGAGGGTAAAGCGATGAGAGAGCTTTATAAGGAAGGAGATTTTGACAAGAAAGTTATGGATGATTTGCACAGCCTGGGGAAAAAAATGCTTGAAGTTATTGAACAGGTTGAGACAATACATAAAGGTGTTTTAGAAAAAGAGTCCGGCAAGTAAACCCCATTAGAAGAACTTCGCCTGAGCCTTAAGCGTACAAGCATCTAACGGGGCAAATAACTTTTTCAGGAAGCAGTTAGATATAAAGACGTAAATAAAGGAGTAACCGTGAAGACTACAGATCCGGTATGTAAAATGACAATTGATGAAAATCATTCTACTGGAATAACCACTCTTGACGGCGTTACTTATCATTTCTGCTCTGATACCTGTAAAAAGAAATTTGACGGAAATCCTGCAACATATACAGACAGCAAGATTCCAGACCAAAACAAAGAGCATTCCCAAAAGGGCCAAATCTTTACCCCGTTAGAAGGCCCCGCCATAAATGGCGGAGCTAAGTCCCCGTTCTTTCTAACGGGGTTTACCTGCCCTATGCACCCTGAGGTGCGGCAGGATGGGCCCGGGTCCTGTCCGAAATGCGGAATGGCCCTTGAACAGGCTGTCCCTTCAGCAGCGCCATCCAAATCAGAATGGACATGCCCCATGCACCCTGAGGTTCTCCAGAATAAGCCGGGTAACTGCCCAAAATGCGGAATGGCGCTTGAACCGATGACTGTTTCAGAAGAAAAGGAAGAGAACCCCGAGCTGATTGATATGACAAAGCGTTTTTGGATCAGCTCAGTTCTTACGGCCCCGCTGGTAATTATGGTCATGGGCGGATTAATTACCGGCACTAAAATTGACAGTCTGATTCCAATGGAGATACGAAGGTGGGTAGAGCTTTTTCTTGCCACGCCAGTCGTCCTTTGGGGCGGATTGCCGTTTTTTGTGAGAGGCTGGCAGTCAATCGTAACCCGGAACCCGAACATGTTTACCCTGATCGGACTCGGTGTCAGTGTCGCATATATATATAGTGTAATAGCCTCGCTCTTTCCAGGAATCTTCCCTGCCTCCTTCAGGGGTGAGAGCGGGGAGGTGGGTATGTACTTTGAAGCCGCAGCGGTCATTGTGACGCTCGTACTCCTCGGTCAGGTGCTTGAGCTGAAGGCCCGGAGCCAAACGGGAGCGGCCATCAAGGCCCTTCTTGGGCTGGCGCCCAAGACAGCCAGACGCATAAGGGATGGCAAAGAAGAAGATATTCCTCTTGAGCATGTAATTCCGGATGACCTGCTTCGCGTACGACCGGGCGAGAAGATTCCTGTGGACGGGGTAGTTACCGAAGGGTCTAGTTCAGTTGACGAATCCATGGTTTCGGGTGAACCTATCCCGGTTTTAAAAGAGGCAGGAAACCGTGTGATCGGGGCTACTGTTAATGGCACAGGCTCAATAATCATGAGGGCGGAGAAGGTCGGGGCTGATACACTTCTTGCACAGATAGTCAAGATGGTAGCCGAAGCGCAGAGGAGCCGGGCGCCAATACAAAAACTTGCAGATATCGTTGCCGGTTATTTCGTACAGACAGTCATTGCTATTGCCGTATTAACCTTCATCATCTGGGCATGGATTGGGCCCGAGCCCCGTTTTGTCTACGCGCTGATAAATGCGGTTGCAGTGCTTATTATAGCCTGTCCCTGTGCCCTCGGTCTTGCAACACCAATGTCAATTATGGTTGCTACCGGAAAGGGTGCGACAACGGGTGTTCTCTTTAAAAATGCCGAGGCTATTGAGGTAATGAAAAAGGTGAATACTCTTGTAGTTGATAAGACTGGAACTCTTACCGTAGGCAAGCCAAAACTCGTGAAAATAGTAACGTCAGCAGGGTTTGAAGAAAATGAGATAGTATCCCTTGCGGCCAGCCTTGAGAGGGGCAGCGAACATCCACTTGCTGCGGCAATTGTAAAAGGAGCTGAAGAGAAAGATGTCGTCCTGACAAATACGGAATCTTTCAAATCTATTACCGGCAAGGGTGTTTCAGGTATTGTGGAAGGGCGAAAGATATTGCTCGGCAACCGCAAACTCCTTGATGATACGGATATCGATCCGGGGGATCTGGCTGAAAAGGCCGAAGCCATGCGCTCCGATGGACAGACTGTGATGTTCGTCGCAGTGGACGGAAAGGCAGCCGGACTGGTGGGAGTGGCAGACCCCATAAAGGAAACTACTTCTGAGGCAATTGCAGGCCTTCATAAAGATGGTGTTAAAGTTGTAATGCTTACCGGTGACAGCGCCACGACAGCACAGGCTGTTGCAAAGAAACTCGGTCTTGACGATGTGGTTGCGGAGGTTCTTCCTGATCAGAAGGCAGAGGTAGTAAAACAGTTTCAGAATGAAGGACGAATTGTGGCCATGGCAGGAGACGGCATAAACGATGCCCCGGCGCTTGCACAGGCCCAGGTCGGTATTGCAATGGGAACGGGCACTGATGTTGCAATGGAAAGCTCAGGAGTCACTCTGGTAAAAGGCGACCTTAGGGGAATTCTCAGAGCGCGGCTCCTCAGCAGGGCAACGATGCGCAATATCAGGCAGAACCTCTTTTTCGCTTTTGGTTATAATTCCCTGGGTGTTCCAATTGCGGCTGGTATTCTATATCCATCATTTGGAATACTGCTCAGTCCGATTATCGCCGCCGCCGCCATGAGTTTCAGTTCCGTATCGGTTATAGGAAACGCTCTCAGACTGAGACGGGCAAAACTCTGAAAGTAAAAGGGAATGCCCCGATGAAGCAAGCCTCTGAGGAAAAAATCTTTTGCAGACATTGTAAAACTCCGGTTGAAAGTGACCGTTATATTGCTAAAGAAAACGGAACTTACTGCTGTGAGCACTGCTATTTTAGAGATACATACCTTGATATGAAACATCCAGGATATGAAGACATTGATAAAATTCTCCTTGTTGTTAAGGAGTTTTTCAGGCCGTAAATAGATATTCAATTAAGTAACAGGAATGAATTGTTTGAAAGAAGAGCAAAAACGAATGTGGTAGGGTTATTTTCTGGATCTTTACCGGAACACTTACCATAATGGGATGGATTGTCACTCTTTCCTGAGGCAAGAAACCCCAGGCCTATTGTTCAGTCAGGTTTTTTTCTTCATGTAAATATTACCGTTATATTATAATTTATATCATTGTCGAGTCTTTAAAAGGAGTATTATATAAATTATAGTCTTCCGTCCTAATATTAATATATCTGAAGATGAACGTATAAAAGATGAGATGCATAGTGGGTTATACTACTGAAGATTTGATCAGCAAGATATATTCTGCATTATGAAAGGAGGGATAACATGGACAGACGAGAATTTCTCATGACAGGTGCTGCATTATCAACAGCAGCAGCATTATTCCCGGGCTCTCTCCTCGCAGAGTCTGCAAAAAAAGAAAATACTGAGAGATTTTCGCAGCCATTGGAACCGGTTATTAAAGGCGGAGTTAAAGAATATCATTTATTCATTGATATCTATCAACAGGAAATTGTACCCGCTTTTAAGATTCACACATTAGCATTTAATAATCAG
>VAPA010674869.1_pt1 | contig 74286 bp, 50 predicted proteins | sample 3395041 | NCBI WGS metagenome assembly VAPA01 (sample SAMN08290432, study PRJNA428436) | hydrothermal vent metagenome | isolation source: Deep-sea hydrothermal vent chimney | place: Indian Ocean: Southwest Indian Ridge | depth 1973 m m
AGCCCTGCAAATACCATGAATATTATCATTCCCCACTCGGTCATAGTCGGCGCCGGAACAAAAATCTGTTGAGCATCAAAAGTCAGGAAAGAAGAAGGGTTATCCTGGTTATTAAAGGAGGCTTCAATCCAGTCAGGAGAACGAACAATATCAGAGATACGGAGTTCGTCGATTTGGCCGTCAAATCCAGTTCCTCTTCCTATACTATGGACTATTCCTGATGAGTCTCCAATACTTCCTCCTGAGCCTGAGCTGGCATCTTCTTGGCCGTTTATGTAAATCTTCCTATCGCTTGAATCAAGAGTGCCAACAACATGAGTCCATTGGTTTCTTGGAATTGTACTGCTTGAACAAACCCCACCATTAGACTTCCAATGTATCAAATCAGTACCACAATTAAAACCAGGAGGAGTAACGCCATTTTCATAGAAAAGCCACCATCCACTACCTACGGTTCCCCTTTTATTAGAAATGCCTTGCTGAGTAACGCTCCCACCTGTTGGCTTAATCCATGCTGAAACTGTTATATCCCCTGTAATATTCAAGCTGGCAGAATCTGGAGATTCAACATAAAATAACGGTACATTATCAGGACTACCATCAAAATCCAAACTCCCGTCAACCTGCCCTGCCACCTGGTCTCCTGAGGTCATACCGCCCACTGACGTGCCGTCATTATTGTTAACTGTGCTTTCCTGCATCTGCGGCGGTATCCCCGAAGGGTCTTCGCTCAAATGCCAGACACCAACAAAACCACTGTTCCATGTGCTGGCTGTTGACGGGTCAGCAGATGCCCCGGGATTTCCATAATACATATAGATTACAGTGTCAGTAGTATCAGATAAGCTGGGAATCCTGACCCACATGTCCATATCCTCTGTTATGCTGTTGTATTGCTCTATTTCATTGCTTAAAAGGGTTGTCCCGTCTGCCTGTGTAAATAAAATATCATGACCGTCAGAACGGGCATTGGCAAAAACCGGGTTGCTGTCGGCTGAACTAAGCTGGATAAGAACTGGAAAACCTGAAAGAGGCCCGTTATCTGAAATCATTGACTCGTCTATGGTAATCTTTTGCCTGAAACCCCAGTTAGAGCTGTACCAGAGAGCAAAAGCATCGCCCACTGTCATCACGACTGTGACAAACAGGATAAATATCAGCAGCAGACAAGGTTTCAGTCCGGACTTTTTAATCATCTCCGCCTCCTGTTATTTAATTCCTATTACTGAACAGTTTTTTTACTTTAATATAATAAAAACACTGTGATGTTTTTTGTTAAGACCGCTTTATTGATTTTATTTTTTTCATGGCATCTGCAGTGAGTAGTTTTTCAGCCTTCTGAGTGCTTCTTGATTTAAGCTCTACAAAACCGTCTTTCAGGTTTCTCTGGCCTATTACTATCTGATACGGAATTCCTATTAAGTCTGCATCTTTAAATTTTATCCCCGGCCTTACATCCCTGTCGTCCATAAGCACATCTATACCGTCTAACGCGAGTTCCTCATAAAAAGATTCAGCCACCTGCATAACCTCTTCATTATCCATATTCAGTGGTATTATTTCCAGATCAAAAGGTGCGATATTCTCAGGCCATATCATACCGTCTTTGTCATTGTTCTGTTCTATCGCGGTAGCAGCAATTCTTGCCGGCCCTATGCCATAACTGCCCATTATTACAGGGTTTTCCTTGCCTTTTTCGTCAAGATAAACCGCTTTCAGCGGTTTAGAGTATTTTGTCCCGAGTTTGAATATATTGCCTATCTCAATAACACTTTCAATTCTTATTGCAGCACCGCATTTGGGACACCTGTCTCCCTGTTTTGCTGTATGGATATCATGCCACTCTGCCTGAAAATGAACGTCCGCCCTTATCCCCTTTATATGAAAACCCTCCTTATTAGCGCCGGATATATAGATCCCTTCTTTAAGCGATAAATCCGCAATTTTTCTCAGACTGTTTCCTATGGGCCCGATGAATCCGGCTTCAACACCGAGAATATCTTTCACTTCATCCTTTTGAGCAGTTCTGAACTCCCCTATAATCCTTTGAAGCTTTTTTTCCTGAAGGTCCTGGTCCCCTCTTAAAAGTACAAGCACCGTAGCCTTCTCGCCTATCACCAGAAGACTCTTTATAAAAAACTCAGGACCTGTTCCCATAAACCCGGAAACCTCCGCAACTGTCCTTTTACCGGGTGTTGAAACTTCTGTCATATCCCCGATTTCTTTATCATCAACAGGCGGGTGAGGATTGGCAGAAGACTCTGCCAGTTCTGTGTTTGCCGAGTATCCGCATTTATCACAGAGGGCAATATTATCTTCCCCTGCAGAACTGGGAGACATAAACTCATGTGCAGTAGCACCGCCCATCATCCCCGGATCGCTTTCGACCTGATAGAACTTCAGCCCGCATCTGCTGAATATCGTGTGATAAGCTTCAGCATGTTTTTTGTAGTTTAACTCCAGCCCTTTTTCATCCTTATCAAAACTGTAGCTGTCTTTCATAAGAAATTCACGGGTCCGTAAAATCCCGCTCTTTGGTCTCGCCTCATCTCTGAACTTTGTCTGTATCTGATACCATACCTGGGGCAGGTCCCTGTATGAGCGGATTTCCATTGAAGCGAGCCAGGTTATTATCTCCTCATGCGTCATACCAAGGCACATGTCCCTGTCACCCCTGTCTTTAAGCCTGAACATTTCATCACCTATATCATCCCATCTCCCGGTCTTCTGCCATATTTCCGATGGGTGCAGAGCGGGCATGGATATTTCCTGGGCACCTATTCTGTCCATTTCCTCTTTTATGATCCCGTTTATTCTCTCAATAACCCTCCATGCAAGCGGAAGGTATATATAAAGACCTGCTGCAAGCTGTCTCACATATCCTGCGCGGAGCATAAGGACATGACTTACTGCTTCAGCCTCTGAAGGGACATCCCGTACTGTAGGGATAAACATTTTTGTAAAAAGCATTACAGCCTTTCCTTTCTTATAATTATCTGTTGCTCAACAATTAATCTTTTAATTCTCCCTGGCACTGAATTTGGTGCTGGATTTACGCATGAAAGTCGGGATATCGAGTTCATCATTGCCATTCAGTAATGTGCTTTTGGCAAGGATCTTTTCAGCCCCCTTCAGTACAGCCGCTTCCCTTGACGGCCTCCACTTTTCATACGGGCTCGACATTTTAGTCTTTTTATTCTCAAAACCTGTTGCGATAACCGTTACAATCATCTCATCATCAAGGTCAGGGTCGATTACAGAACCGAAAATTATATTAACGTCCTCATTTGCAACATCTCTTATGAGACCGGCTGCCTCATTAATCTCATGCAGGGAAAGGGAGGAACCCCCGGTGATGTTGATTAATATACCCTTAGCATCATCAATAGAGGATTCCTCCAGCAGAGGGCTTGAAATGGCAAGTTTGGAAGCATTTAAAGCGCGTTTTTCACCTTTGGCACTGCCGATTCCCATAAGAGCTCTTCCGCTTTCTGCCATTACTGTCCTTATATCAGCAAAATCATGATTGATTAAACCCGGGACAAGTATTAGATCTGATATGCCTTTTACCGCCTGCCTAAGGACATCATTTGCAAGGCTTAAAGCCTGAAGCCATGGAGTGTTTTTTTCTGTAATACTTAACAGCCTGTTATTATGGACGATTATATAGGAATCCACATGTTTTTTTAATTCCTTTATCCCCTGCTCCGCGTTTCGAGACCTTTTATTGCCTTCAAAAAGAAATGGTCTTGTTACTATGGCAGTGGTAAGTATACCCAGGTCCTTTGCAACTTCTGCGATAATAGGCGAGGCGCCTGTTCCTGTGCCTCCTCCCATACCTGCGGTTATAAACATCATATCAGCGCCTTTTATGGCATCCTCGATTAAGTCCCTGTCTTCCCATGCCGCCTGTTTGCCAATCTCTGGATTAGCTCCTGCACCAAGACCTTTTGTCAAAGGACTGCCTATCTGCAGCCGCTGGTGAGCAAGTGAGGACTCGAGTGCCTGTAAGTCTGTATTGACAGCGATGAACTCAATCCCCTGAACATTAGAGGCTATCATTCCATTTACCGCATTACTGCCGCCGCCGCCTACTCCTACTACTTTGATTTTTGCCGAGACGTTTCCTGTTTCCTCCATTTCAAAAATTTTCATATCACCCCTCCTTTTTTTATTGACAATTTTCAATTGACAATTGTCAATTGTCGATTTTTATTGACTTTTTGATTTTAATCGTTAATTTTCTATTCTCAATTGTCAATTTTTCCTCGCAGTCTTGCGAGAAGAAACGAAAATTGCTTTCAATTGTTTGGCTTCGTTTAATAAAGGTTCTACCTGCTTTTTATTTATAAGTTTTTCATCAATAACAAACTCCAACCAGAAATATGACTCATCTGTTTCTTCAACCACAATGCTCAGCTTTGATATAAAGCTTGCCCTTGTCTGGGCAACGCACACGGCTCTATAATTAGCAGCTACAGATGTACTACACCTTATTAATTGCCCTCGAACATGGTTGCCCAAAGAATTTTTGGGTAACAGCATTGCCAATTTAACACATTGGTGAGCAAATGCTTTTGTTCTCTTTCTTAATTCCTCGCTTTTCATTGCCTGTCAATCATCAATCGTCAATCATCAATTTACTGCCCAAGTACTCCTTTTACCAGTTCTTTCATTCTCTTCATAATTCCATTGAATATGTTTCCATTACTGAACCTCTGCTCAGTTACAATCTCTCCGGACCCATAAAGAACCAGCCCGACTCCGGTCGCGTACATCGGAGTACAAACAATATCTGTAATCCCTCCTATCCCTGCAGGATTTCCAACCCTTACAGGGAGCTCAAGTATGTTTTCAGCCATAGAATCCATACCCTGCATTAAAACAGCGCCGCCGGTAAGAACTATGCCTGAACTCATTAGACCATATAACCCGCTTTTTACTAATTCCTCTTTAACAAGGTAGAAAAGTTCTTCCGCTCTTGGCTGAAGGATTTCGATCAGAAGCTGTCTGGGCACTTTTACGTTCGGTCTGTCACCGGGATAGGCAACTCTCATTTCCTCCCCCTGCTTAACCATTGACATCAGTGAACACCCATAGCTCTTTTTTATTCTTTCAGCCTCCGGAGCCGGCACCCTCAGTCCTATCGCAACATCATTAGTGAAATTATTACCGCCAAGAGTTAAAACAACCGTATGGCATATGCTTCCGCCTTTAAAGAGCGCTATATCGGTTGTACCTCCGCCTATATCCACAATGCCCACACCGATATCTTTTTCCTCCTGGCTCAAAGTTGCCTCGGCAGACGCAAAAGGTTCAAGCACAATGTCTATAACATCGAGCCCCGCTCTCTGGCAGCTCTTAACCAGGTTCTGAACAGATGTAACAGCCCCTGTTACTATTCGCACATGAGCTTCAAGCCTCACCCCGCCCATACCGCGCGGATCATAAATTCCATTTTGGCCATCCACTGCAAAATTTACAGGGACAACATGAAGAACTTCCCTGTCAAGCGGAATCGCAACTGCCTTTGCAGCGTCAATAACCCTGTCGATTTCCCGCTGGCCGATGTCCTTCTCTTTAACCGCTATAACGCCATGACTGGGAAAACTGTTTATATGCCCTCCGGCGATGCCCACATGCACCGCTTTTATATCAATGCCAGCCATAATCTCAGCTTCTTCAACCGCCCTCCTTATGGACTCAACAGTGTGTTCAATATTTACCACTACTCCCTTTCTTAGTCCTTTTGAGGGGGCACTGCCTAAACCGATAATATCGACCCGGTTCTGAACACTGACGGCACCAGCGTCTTCCGTGTTATTAAAAGGCCGCACTTCTCCTACAAGAGCACATATCTTGGTAGTCCCCACATCAAGCCCAACTATAAGGTTGCCTTTATTCATATTACACCAGGGTTCGAGGATTCAAGAACTCGAGCCTGCCTGCCGGCAGGCAGGGGTTCGGACAAAAGAAAAAATTTAAAAAGATAAATTCCATCACTGGAATCCTTGAACCCTTGACCTCTTGAACCCTTCTATTTAACATTTGCAGTTCTACCTTTTTTGGTCTTTTTTAATGTTTTTACTATTACTTCATTATTAAATCTAAGGTCTACATAATCTACATTTATGTTTTTTCTCCTGATTTCTTCTTCAAGGTTCTTCCACCGTCCGAGTTTTTCAGTGTACTTTCCATATCCAACTTTTACATATTCACCGTCCATATTCATCACAAGCCCATATGCTTTCAGCATAACCTCAACAGATTCTTTACTGGAAAGAATATCCTTTTCAGCCAGGACATCTATCAGTTTCAACGCTTCTTTAATTCCCCCCCTGTCTTTTTTCGGGTTAATCCCGACTATCACCGGAAGGAACGGGGTGCTTTTATTTTGAATCTCTTCAAGAATATTTCCGTCTTTACCAACAAGAAACATGTGCTCTTTAAATCTGAGCAGAGCTTTCGGAACCGCTTCTTCGACATCAATCATAATGGTGTCAGGAAACTGCTTTCTGAGAGAGACTTTTTTAATCCAGGCGTTCCTTTTGAGTCTTGTTTCAACTTCACCAAGTGAAAGCCTGAAAAGACTTTCCCCGGATCTGATGTTTAAAGTGCCTATAATATCGCTCTTATCAAGGTTGTTATTGCCTGACACAAGAATATTCTCAACGGGGAAAACATCTGCAAGAAACCGTAACCCGCTTACAACTCCAGCGATAAAGATAAAAATGGAAAGCGCTATAATACCTCTTTTACAGAATATTATCATCTTCTCCCCACGCCAATATGCAGACCTCTGCCTGGAGCGCAGATTCATCTGTCGTCCCTTACGCTTCTTTGACCGCAAGTCTTACCACCTCCTCTATAAGGTCTTTGAAACTTAAACCGGCATGCTGTGCGATTTTAGGTATCAAGCTTGTTGATGTCATCCCGGGCTGAGTATTGATCTCAAGAACATAGGGTGTTTTGTCCTCGTCTATTTTCAGATCAATCCTGCTTACTCCTGAACATCCAAGTGCTTTATGGGCCTGTAATGCCAGGAGACCGGTCTTTTCATATATTTCGTCATCCAGTTCCGGGGGAATCAGGTACTCGGTAAGACCTGAAGTGTACTTTGCTTCATAATTATAAAACTCTAACGATGACCTGACCTCTACTCCACCGAGAACTCTTCCTCCCAAAATTCCGATATGTACTTCTTTGCCTCCTATAAACTTTTCAATAATTACTCTTTTACCAAAGGGAAAAGCCTTTTCCAGGGCCGGAGCGAGCGTGGCCTGCTCCCTGACAAGGCTTACCCCTATACTTGAACCCTCAGCAGAAGGCTTTACAACCCAGGGCAAATCAAAATCAGGAAGCTGTAAATCGGAGGACTGGGACGGGTCCGCAGTTTCTGTTTCTATCTGCACTTTTTTCTTTTTTGCACTGCTTTCGCGTTTACGCTTATCCTTACTTACGGCAATAAAAGGCGCCACTGGTATTTGATGGTACATGAAAACCTTTTTAGAGACTTCCTTATCCATTGCAAGGGCAGAAGCCAGAACACCCGATCCTGTATACGGAATCCCGAGCACTTCGAGGATTCCCTGAATTTCACCGTTTTCTCCCATGCCTCCATGAAGCGCCAGGAAAGCAAGGCGTACCTTTTCTTTTTTCAGGACATTTAAGATATCCTTGCCTGCATCAATAAGCACGGAATTGTACCCCAATTCCTGCAGGGCCTGATACACCGCAAGTCCGCTTCTTACGGAAACATCCCTTTCAGAAGAAAGTCCGCCCATTAATACACCTATTCTTTTTGCGGTCACATGACCTTTAGTCATTTTCAACCCGCCTCACTTTTTTGCATTATCTTTTCCGACAATTTTTATTTCCGGCTTTAAGGTAATTCCGCTGTCATCCTTAACTTTCGCCCTTACCAGTTCCATAAGCTCGAGAAAATCACTGGCGGAAGCCCTGCCTTTATTTATAAAAAAATTAGCATGCACAGCGCTGACCTCAATATCCCCGACACTTATCCCCTTGCATCCGGCTGCATCTATAAGTCTTCCTGCGAAATCTCCATCCGGATTTCTGAATACACAGCCCGCGGAAGGCTCCCCTATCGGCTGAGCAATCCTCTTCCTGCCCAGGAATCCCCTTATACGTTTTGATACATCCTCCGGATTGTCTTTTCTAAGCGTAATGTTGGCGCTGAGGATTATTGCGTCTTCCGGTATATTCGAATTTCTGTAGGAAAAATTTAGTGCGTCTTTTCCCATGATCACAATCTTCCCCTCCATATTCATAAAGGCCGCTGAAACAATTACATCTTTAATTTCAGAGCCAAAAGATCCTGCATTCGTGTAAACAGCCCCGCCAAAAGAACCGGGAATTCCAGCGAGTGCTTCAAGCCCCGCATATCCATTTTCACCGGCAAAACTTAAGAGTTTGCTCATGGGCACTCCTGCTTCAACAAAAAGGCTGACAACTGAGGAATCCGGCTCTGGTGCTGATAAATCCAGGACACCTTTTCCCGAATTCTGGATACACCTGATATTCTTAAAAGCCCTTAAGCACACAGACAGACCTTCAATGCCGCCGTCCTTCACAAGAAGATTAGTCCCGGAGCCAAACACAAAAACCATAGTTTGTTCCTTTAGAGCCGTAATGAGAACGTTTTTCAATGAAAGCGGGTCTTCAGGGAAGACTATAACATCTGCAGATCCGCCTATCCTTAATGAAGTATGGACTGACATTGATTCGTTAAATTTTATTTCACCTCTGAAAAGTCCCGCTTTCAGGCTGCGGTTCAATTCGTTGGCCAGGGTTCCTTTTATCTCATTACAGTTCAAGCTATATTCCTTCCTCTAAATTCCGTGTAATTCTACATATGGTTTATAATTTTTTTTTTTTGCGTTTTAAATTTTAAAAACTCTTCACCCAATTTCCATACATCACCCGCTCCAAGGGTTAACAGGCTGTCTCCGGCATTTAGCTCTCTATCAAGACAATTTATTATCTCCGCCCTGTCTTTTACGTATACCGTATCAACGCCGGTATTTTTTATTCCTCTGGATAAAACCTCTGAATTTACTCCTTCCAGCCGTTCTTCTCCGGCAGGATATATATCAGTCAATATCACTTTATCTGCATATGTAAATGCACTCAAAAAATCACTCTGCAAATCTCTCGTTCTTGTATATCTATGAGGCTGAAACAGGACTACCAGTCTCCCACTGCCAATTTCGGATTCTTTTATTCCGCATTCTGTTGTCTGAATGATAGTCTGCTTTGCCGCTTCCAGAGTTGCTGAAATTTCAGTAGGGTGGTGACCGTAATCATCAAACACCCTTATTCCTGAAACCTCTCCCTTAAACTCAAACCTTCTCTGAATACCGCCAAATTCCCTGAGCGCCTTTTTTACGTTTTCCATGTCAAGCTGAAACTCGCAGGCAGCCCCGATCGCGGCCAGACCGTTACAAATATTATGTGTGCCCGGTAGAGGTATTTCGAAGAAACCTAGGGATTGCCCTTTTAAAATGACTTCAAATTTTGATTTAAGCCCTTCCATGCTTATGTTTTTTGCTGAAAGGTCATAGTCATTACTTAGACCGTAAGTTATAATCCTCCTCTGGACTTCAGGTAAAAGCGCTCTTACATGCTCATTCTCGGCACAAAGGATAGAAAGTCCGTAAAACGGTACTTTATTTATAAATGATATAAATGCTGCCCTTAATTCATCCATGTTTTTGAAAAAATCGAGGTGTTCTCTGTCAATATTTGTAACTACCGCTATAGTAGGTGATAGTTTCAGGAATGAGCCATCACTTTCATCAGCTTCTGCCACAAAAAAATCACCCTGTCCGAGCTTCGCATTGCCTATCCCTTTTAATTTGCCTCCGATAACAACAGTTGGATCAAGCCCCCCGGAAGCAAAGATGCTCGCTATCAAAGATGTTGTTGTGGTCTTTCCGTGTGCCCCGGCAACCAGAACACTGTATTTAAGGCGTTCCAGTTCTGCAAGCATCTCAGCCCTCGGTATTACAGGTATGGAGTTGTTTCTTGCGGCGATAACTTCCGGGTTCTCAGAAGATACTGCAGAGGAAATAACTACAACATGAGCCCCTTTGACATTTTCAGCGCTATGCCCTATAGCTATATCAACACCTAAAGATTTTAACCTTCTTGTTGTTTCAGATTCCTTCAAATCCGAACCTCTGACTTCATAGCCAAGATTTTTTAGCACCTCTGCTATCCCGCTCATACCGACACCGCCGATGCCGACAAAATAAATTATTTCAAATTTTTTATACATAATTAACGTTAAATTCGAAATCCAAAACACGAAATCCGAGACAATATCAAATAACCAAAAAACTAATTACCAAAACAATAAATTTTGTTTCGTACCTGCCTGCCGGCAGGCAGGTTTTGATATTCGAATTTCGGATTTTTTAGTTTCCTCCTTTTTTGTTTTTCACAAGTCTCACAATAAGCTCCAGGATCTTGCCAGTTGCATCTGTCTTTCCTATAGACCTGCTGATCTTCTCCATCTCACCGATAACATCAGGTTCATCAAATAAACGCCTGATCATATCAGAAAGTGTTTTGCCGTTCAATTCATCATCAGGGATCATCTGGGCCGCACCGAGGTCCCACAGTTTCTTTGCATTGGCTTTCTGGTGGTCACCGGCTGCAAACGGGTACGGAACAAGTATGGCTGCCTTTCCGCATATCATCAGTTCTGCAAGAGTGGTAGCGCCGGCTCTTGATATAACAAGGTCAGCCACTGCGTAGGCATCTGCCATATCATGCGTAAACGGGACAACCGTTCCACTAAAACCTTTCGCGTTATAAAATTCTCTTACAGAATCAAAATCCCTATCCCCTGTTTGATGAAGAAACTGAATATGATCTTTAAAATCCTCCAGGTATACAAGAGATTCACTCATTGCCCTGTTAATATTGCTTGCACCTGAACTGCCTCCAAAAACAAATATTGTAAAGAGCCCGCTGTCAAGTCCAAATATCCTGTATCCCCTGTCTCTGTCCCCCTGCAGTATTTCCTTTCTTACAGGATTGCCTGTAATATACGTTTTATCTTTTGAAAAAAAATCACTGCTCTCAAAATATGTTACTGCCACAAGATCGCTGAATTTCCCGAGGACTTTATTTGTAAATCCCGGAATTGTATTCTGCTCATGAATTATTGTCGGAATCCCCATAAAAATGGCCGCAAGCAATACTGGACCGGAACAGTAACCGCCTACACCAAGAACAATATCAGGGCTGAAACTTTTGAGAATAGAATAAGAATCCTTTATCGACAGCGGTATTTTCAAAGCAGCCCTGAGTTTTCTGTAAACACCGCGCCCGACAATGCCCTCTGACTTTATAAACCTTATATCAAATCCCTCCTTGGGAACTACCTGTGATTCAATGCCTTCATATGTCCCTATAAACATAACCTCAGCATTATCCATACGCATTTTAAATTCTGAAGCAATAGCAATCCCCGGAAAAACATGTCCTCCGGTACCGCCTCCGGCAATTACCATTTTCATCTAAGCCTTCTCCGGTGATGAACCGGCTCAATCTGACTTCCCCGCCATGCATTACCGGCCGAGGTCTTACCGGCAGAAAATGAAAAATAATCAGAACAGGTTCTTTCCCTGTCAAAGCCTCCTGTAGAAATTGTTTTGTCGTTCAACCACTCTCCTCCTTTCATGGGTAAAACAGAAGAGTTTTTTAACACATTGATCAGGATACCCACTGACGCCATGTTTATGAGCAATGCCGATCCCCCATAACTAATAAAAGGCAATGGCAGCCCCTTTGTGGGCATTACCCCTGTGGACACACCGATATTGACTAGAGCCTGACTTCCTATCATTATTGTTAAACCTAGGGCCAGATAGTAGCCAAATGGGTCTACAGCCTGCATTGATATTTTCACCCCTTTCATAAAAAGCCACAGAAAAAGGCCCAGCACCATTAATACACCTATCAGACCAAGTTCCTCGCCTATTAAGGAAAATATAAAGTCCGTATGGGCCTCAGGAAGGAAAAAAAGTTTTTGTTTGCTGTGCCCTACACCCACACCTGTAAATCCTCCCCTGCCAAAAGCAAGAAAAGACTGTACCAGTTGAAAACCACTGCCCTGATGATCCTGCCATGGATCAAGAAATGCCATTATTCTTCTCATCCTGTAAGGAGAGGACAAGACAAGAATATAAATAGCCGGGAGAGATAACAGGAAAATGCCCAGGATATATCTCCATTTTAATCCCCCGACAAATAACAGTGTCAATGTAATAATTCCAATACTCATGGCTGCCCCAAAATCCGGCTGTAACAGGACAATAGACTGAAAAATGACCATGACAGCGACCGGGATTATCACTCCGCAGCGCAGGTTGTTCATTTTGTGCATATGTTTGCTTATGTAATCGGCAAGGAAAATGACCATAGTTACTTTTACAAGTTCGGACGGCTGAAAAGTCGACGGCCATAATCTGATCCATCTTTTTACTTCACTGTGTGATCCTGCCGATACCCCGATTCCGGGTACAAAAACCAGGATAAGCAGAATAACTGAGAGTATAAGCAGCGGCAAAACAAAAATCCTCAGCTTCTGATAGTCTGTCTTTGCCAGGAAAATCATGGCCGCTGAACCGATGAGTATGGTAAAAAGATGTCTCCACAGATAGTGAAAACTGCTGCCGTACTTTTCTGCTGAGATAAAAACACTCGAACTGTAAACCATCAGAACCCCTACACCGATAAGGATCAATACGGGAATAATCAGCCCCTGTATCTTTTTATTGTCGTTTACGCGCCTCATATATTCACTACCGTTATTGGTTATTGGTTATTGGTTATATGTATAGCTAATCTCACTTTTATGAACCCTTTAAAAAATGATGGTTTTGAGTTTCTAATTCCTTTACCGCCTTCTCAAACTCACGTCCTCTATCTTCAAAATCCGTAAACATATCAAAGCTTGTACAGCCCGGCGAAAGCAATACAACATCACCGGATGATGCCTTTGCTGCAGATAAATCAACAGCTTCCTTAAGGCTGTCGGCAGGAACTATTTCTGTTGTTCCTGCAAATGTCTCCGCAATTTTTTCCTTTGCTTCACCAATTACCAGAAGTGTCTTTACCTTTTCTTTTATTACATTCCTTAATACGCTAAAATCGCCCGCCTTGTCTCTTCCGCCCATAATCAATATTACTTTTTTAAAGCTCTCAAGAGACCCGGAAACAGCACTTATGTTCGTTCCCTTTGAATCATTAATAAAGCTCACGCCGTTAATCTCAGAAATAAATTCAAGCCTGTGCTTAAGACCTGGAAACTCTCTAAGGACGTCTCTGACAACTTCAACAGGACAACCACAGGCGATTGCACCAAGGGAGGCCGCCATCGCATTCTCAAGGTTATGAACTCCCTTGATCTTTATTTCATCAGCTGCAATTATCTCAAGGGGGGAGGAGACAGTTCCCCTTGCTTTCTTACGAAAGCAGGAACGGGGAACTGTCCTCGAGGTGGAGAGTGAATTGCAGTGGATGCTGCCGTTTTTCATGTAAATACCTTCGACCTCTTTTTTTCTGCTGAAAAAGAGTATCGTTATATCTTTAAATCTGGATTTCGGAATTCGGAATTCGGAATTGTATAATTCCATAACAACCGGATCATCAGCATTGAGTATCAGGCAATCGCCAGACCTCTGATTTCTGAATACTCCCGCCTTTGCATTTATATATTCCTTCATACTGCCATACCGGTCCAGATGGTCAGGTGTTATATTTAATATGACCGCGATATAAGGCCTGAAATCCCTTATTGATTCAAGCTGAAAGCTGGAGATCTCTGTAACAAAGTAGTCGATTGCCTTAAGTCGTGAGTGGTAATCCGGACTATCGTTCATCCCACTACCCCTTATGTCTAGTGCCTTATTGATCTCCTCAGACAGCGCACTGCCGATATTGCCTGCAAGTATAGTCCTGAAATTTGCCTTTTTTAACATTTTATTAATCAGAGTAGTGGTAGTTGATTTGCCATTGGTTCCTGTTATCCCTATGAAAGCAGGTGTTGCGAGCCTGCCTGCCGGACAGGCAGGTTGCGAGCCTGTCCCGACGCGTAGTTTTTCGGAAGCTTTACGGGATAACCCGTAACCCATAACTATTTGATAACCAAGTTCAAGTTCACTGATGACAGGCACTCCGTTTGTCTTCGCATGCTTTAGAGACTGAATACTAAGAGGCACCCCGGGACTGACAACGATCAGATCTGCTGTTTTAAACATTTCATCAGGATGTTCTCCGGCAACAACCTTGACCTCAGGCAAAAGGCTTTTAAGCTCATTGTTCAAGGATTCCCGGGACTTAATATCTGTAACCGATACTTTTGCCCCGATTGAGGAAAGAAGGTTTGCTGCCCCTGTTCCGCTTCTGGCAAGGCCAACAACCAAAACATTTTTATCTTTAAATTTATCCAAATTTCTTTTCATTTTATTTTCTGTCTGTTTCAGTTGAATCACTGAATCCTCTCTCAATTGACAATTGACAATTGACAATTTTCATTTATTACCTCAGCTTTAGAGTTGTTAAACTCAAGAGCGCGAGTATAATACCTATGATCCAAAACCTCATTATTACCTTGGGCTCAGGCCATCCCTTTAATTCAAAGTGGTGATGTAAAGGGGCCATCTTGAAAATACGCCTGCCTAAAAATTTATATGATGCAACCTGAAGCATTACAGAGACAGTTTCAACCACAAAAATACCGCCCACAAGCGCCAGCACTATTTCATGTTTGGTTATTACAGCGAGTGTCCCAAGTGCGCCGCCGAGGCCGAGAGACCCGACATCTCCCATAAAAATCTCGGCAGGATAGCTGTTATACCACAGAAAACCGAGCGAGGCGCCAAAAATAGCACCGCAAAAAACTGTCAGTTCTCCTGTCCCCGGCAAATAAAGCACCTGAAGATATCCTGATACTCCCGAATGACCCGATATATATACAAATGCAGCGGTCGCCAGAGCCGCAATACCAACAAGCCCGATAGCAAGACCGTCAATGCCGTCGGTAAGATTAACCGCATTGGAAGAACCAACAATTACAAGGATTGAAAAAGGTATATAAAACCAGCCCATATCCACTAACCATCTCTTAAAGAACGGGATGCTCAAAACTGAGGCATAAGGGTCTTCAGGATTAGAGTAAAGAAGGAATCCTATGGCCAGCGCCAGGGTTATCTGCGCAGCAAATTTATAACGCGCTTTTAAACCTTTTGCGCTCTGGCTCACCGATTTCAGGTAATCATCCACAAAACCGATCAGACCAAAACCAAATGTTGCAAAAAGCATTATCCATATGTATTTGTTGCCAAGATCACCCCACATCAGAACACTCAGGATTATCGAAAAAAGAATCAATATCCCGCCCATAGTGGGTGTCCCTGTTTTATCAAGGTGCGCCCTGGGACCGTCATCTCTGACATGCTGAATAACACTAAACCGTCTTAGCAGCTTTATAATCCACGGGGCCAGAATAAAACTTATAGATAATGCTGTAATAACAGCGAGAGCAGTCCTGAAAGTTATATAACGAAATACATTAAAGGGCGAAAAAAAATCCTGGAATGAATAAAATAATTTATATAGCATTTCTACCCTTCTGACACCTTGCGGATGCCCAGTCCCTCCAATATTTTTTCCATGTCCATCGAACGTGAACCCTTAACAAGGACCAGATCTCCAGATCTGATAATACCGGTAATATTCTGTTCAGCCTCGTTAATGGTTTTAAACCCGTAAGTTGCCGGCTGTACCCCTTTCAATGACTTACTCTCCTCCACAGCAAAACCCATCATCTCCCCAACCGCAATAAACACGTCAATACCTGCATTAGTTATTATCTTTCCGATTGCCCTGTGCTGTTTTTCGGAAAATTCCCCGAGTTCAAACATATCTCCAAGAACAGCAACTGTTCTTCCATCCCCCTTCATGCGGACAAGTTCCCTTAAGGACTCTGCCATTGAAGAAGGGTTTGCATTATAGGAATCATTTATCAAGGTGATCGTACCCCCATTTATGACTTCGAACCTCTGAGGGAAAGATGAGTAATTCTCAAGAGCAGTTTTAATCTCATCAATATTAATACCGAGTGAAAGACAAACGGCAGATGCGGCAAGGGCATTATATACATTAAAAAGTCCGTGAATATTTAATTTAATTGCAGCACTTTTACCATTGTTGAGTTCCAATATGAAATTGTTCCCTTTTTCAGTAGTGTAAACATCCCTGGCTGTCACATGGGAACCATTATTTACCCCGTCAGAGAGAAAATCCCGCAAGGACTTTTTAACGGGATTTATTGAAAAAGTAATCACCCTGCCCATAAAACCACCGTTAGCAACAACAGATTTAAACCCTTCCATTAAAAAATCATCATCTGCATTGAGAACTGCGACGGTAAGGCCCTGAAGGATTTCGAATTTCGCGCTTCTTATTAAATCAAGACTTCCCAATTTCCCTATGTGCGCCATGCCTATATTTGTGATTATGCCGTGTGTAGGCTCTGCTATTTCACACAGCCTCCTTATCTCACCTGTAGAATTCATCCCCAGTTCAAGCACAACAGCCTCATCATCAATATCGAGCCCGGTAAGACTCAGGGGCAGTCCTATGTGATTATTGAGATTGCCTTTATTACTAAGAACCCTGAACCGGCCTGAAAGGATTTCATACGTCATCTCCTTTGTGGTTGTCTTGCCGTTACTGCCTGTAATTGCGACAACCGGGACATTACTCTTCGCCCTCAGGGAATGCGCCAGGTCCTGCAGTGCCTTCAGGGTATCTCTTACATAAACAATGACTTTCCCTTCAGGTAGTTTCCGGTCTTTTGAATCTATTACAGCTCCGTCTCCCCTTAAAAGGGCATCATCGAGAAAATTATGACCATCAAAGTTCTGCCCTCTTAAAGCAAAAAAGATTTCGCCATCTGAAATAGAACGTGAATCTATGGATACACCGGCAAAAGAAGCCGCGTTCTCAGAGAGCAGTTCCCCGCCTGTTGCCCTGACAATTTCCTCAGTCGTTAACATAGTCATAACTTTAATGCATCCAAAAAACAGGATTCTAGGATTTAAGGGTTCGAGTGAAAAACAAGACAGAACGAAGGTTCCATCACTTGACCCCTTGACCCCTTGACCCCTTGGCTCCTTTCTTACTTAAATCCTTAATTGCTTCTCTTAAAACTTCCTTATCACTGAACGGATGTCTTATTCCCTTAATTTCCTGATAATTTTCATGGCCTTTGCCTGCTATAAGCAGAGTATCCCCTTTGCCGACCATTGACACTGCCTCCCTTATAGCCTCGGCCCGGTCAGGCTGTACCTTATAACCGCCCCCTGTAATCCCTCCGGAAATATCCTTGATTATGTCCTGTGGTTCCTCTGTCCTCGGGTTATCCGAGGTAATGATTGCAATATCGCTCAGCCCTGATGCCACAGCTCCCATTTTTGGTCTTTTTGTTCTGTCCCTGTCACCACCACACCCAAAAACAGTTACAACTCTTCTTTCAGTCATAAGTCTTGCTTCCTGTATCAGTCTTCTCAGGGCCTCTTCTGTGTGTGCATAATCAACTATGCACAGGAACTCCTGCCCTTCTTCAATCCTTTCAAAACGCCCCTCTACAGGCCCGGCAGTCCTTACTCCTTTCACAACTGCGTCCATACTGATTCCAAGAGCATAAGCAATACCGATTGATAAAAGAATGTTATAAGCGTTACAACGCCCGGGCAGTCCTGACTTAACGGTAAAATTCTCTTCCTTAATTCTTATATCAAACAAAATCTCCCCTGTATCTCTGGCTAATCTTATGTTTTCAGCTCTTATCATCGCCCCTTTTTCAAATCCGCATGTTATTACATTACAATCCAGCTTTTGAGCTAAACTTCTTATCCTGAGATCATCCCAGTTCAAAACTGCATGGCCGTCTCTGCCGAGATAACTGAAAAGAGTGCTTTTTGCTCTTAAGTACTCATCCATTGTTCCGTGAAAATCCAGATGGTCCTGTGAGAAATTGGTAAATGCGGCTACTTTAAACAAACAGCCTTGAACTCTCTTCAGGGCTAATGCGTGGGAGGAAACTTCAAGTACAGCATATTTCACCCCGCTGTCAACCATTTCTCTTAAATATCCCTGAATGTCCAGAGATTCCGGGGTTGTATTAGTTGCAGTTAAAACTCTATCGTTTATTAAATAATTAATTGTACCGATTAAACCGACTTTACTACCCCCGGCTTCAAGAATACTTTTTGTAATATAACCTGTCGTAGTTTTTCCATCGGTACCGGTAATACCGATAAGTGATAATTCTCCGGACGGCTCTTTATAAAAAACAGAAGAAAGAGAAGCAAGAGCCTTTCTGCTATCTTCAACTTCTATAACAGCAATTTTGTTTTGAAGATCTGATGTTGTTTCTACAACCACCCCTACCGCCCCCCTGCTTATTGCATCTTTGATGTAAGTGTGGCCATCTACAGCAAAACCCCTGATAGCTACAAATAGATAGCCGTCTTTTACATTCCTGGAATCATATGCAATCCCCTTTATTTCTTTCTCAAGAGGTCCGCTAACCCTCTTTACCTCAAGACCTCTTAAAACTTCCGTAATCGTCATCAGCCCCGTTAAAAGTTCCTGCCCGGTTCACTGAAAACGACCCCGGTGCCCCGGGACAGCGAACCACAGCAGACTGGACTCTTTCTAACGAGACTTGCTGACAAATAAAATATTGTTTTCATCTCTTTCTGTCGGAAAATTAAGATATACAAGTGTATTTGTGATAATATTCCTGAATACAGGAGCTGCAACCACTCCTCCGTACTTTTCTCCTCTGGGCTTATAAACAATTACAACAAGTGCGATTTCAGGATCATCTGCAGGGACAAACCCGATAAATGAGCTTATATAGTCATGCCTGGAATATTTTCCGGTTTTTGAATCAATCATTTGAGCTGTGCCGGTCTTTCCAGCGATTAAATTCCCCTTAATAGACGCCTTTTGTGCTGTACCTCCCTCTTGAACTACTGATTTCAAAAAATCGGTTATTGTTTTAGCCGTACTTTCAGATATGACTTTCCTTTTTACCTGCGGGGAAAAACTTTTTATAATTTCACCCGAAGGAGAAATGATTTCAGAAACAATATAAGGTTTCATTAATTTCCCGCCATTAGCGATCGTAGAATATGCATTCAGGAGCTGCAATGCGGTAACGCCTATCTCCTGCCCTATTGATATGGAGGCCAGTGACCTGCCGGACCAGTCCCCCCTGCTTCTTAAAATCCCCCTGACTTCACCCGGAATGTCTATACCGGACTTCTCACCAAAACCAAATCTCCTTATATAACTGTAAAACTTATCTTCACCCAGTTTAAGTCCCAACTGCACCGCACCAACATTTGAAGATTTTTGAATAACTTGCTTAAATGTCAGTTCTTCGTTTTTGTGAACATCACGTATAATCCCACCGGGGACTTTTATATAACCTTTTGAGACATCAAATTTTTCCTCTGTTGTAATTATTCCTTCTTCAAGCACTGCTGAAGCCAGAATAGCCTTAAATGTGGAACCAGGCTCATAAACATCGGTAACCGCTCTGTTACGCCTGTTCCCCGCACGCACTCTGCCGGCATAATTTGAATCATAAGTCGGCCTGTTAGCCATAGCAAGGATTTCACCGCTATCGGGAACCATCATTATTGCCACTACTGCTTCGGCTTTCCATGTCTCCATGGCTTTATCTATTTCTCTTTCAACAATATACTGAATGCCTTCATCTATGGTCAGCAGCAGGTCGTTTCCCCTGACATTGCTCTTGGCATCATTAAAAAGGCTGTATCCGCGTGCATCCCTGCCGAGTTGAACTTTCTTTGTTTTGCCTTTTAGATAGCTGTCATATTCAAGTTCAATCCCACCCAGGCCCTCATTGTCTATATCTGTGTGGCCTATGATATGAGAGGCTATCCTGTTCTTGGGATAATACCGTTTTGTCTCTGTGAGGAAGCCTAATTCCTTAAACTTTTTGCTGTTTTTCAATTTTTTAACCTTACGAAATGTCTCTTCATCCATTTTTCTTGTGAGCCACATAAAATCTTTATTCTTTTTTGCTGAAATTTTCCTTCTTAATCCCCTGGCAGATACCTTAATAAGCGGTGAAAGGTGCGATGAAAGAACGCCTGCATCCTTAACCTTTGACGGAACAGCATAAAGAGAGTCTGTTTCTATATTCACAGCCAGTTGTCTCATATTTCTATCCCGGATTATCCCTCTCTGAGGCCTTAATATTTTCACTCTCCTGTATTGCTGCTCTGCCCTGCTGGAGAGCATCTCATGGTCCAGCACCATAAGATCAATGAGGCGCACAAAAATAACCGAAAAACAAAAAAATATAACTGTATAAATTATTACGGCTCTGTTTTTGCTTTTTTTCAGTCTTATTTCAGTAAAATCCTGATCCCAGAGTTTCTTTTCCCTTTTTCCTGGTCTTCTCTTAATCATATTGTTGATTTATTATCTGGTTTCAGGCTTCATCCATAATCCGGTTATTCCCGCTTTTTACTCAACTGACATTCATATCTTTCAAAACCCAGGTTATTTTAATCATCCCGGGGTAATGAGCCTGCAGAGACCTTATAAGGAACAGCTCCCGTTGTTTGCCTGACAAAGATAATCCTTTCTCTTTCAGGAAAACCCATTCCCAGTTTTTTCATCGCGCTTTCCTCTATATTTGCAACAGAATAGAAATTAGCTTTTTCAGCAGAAACAAGCATGCTCTTCCTTGAGAGCTCTTCCTTCTGCGTCCCCAGTTCACTAAGTTCGTATTCGAGACCGACAACCGCTGTCCTGAGCCATATAAGGGTAAATGCACCAATAAACATGCAAACGAGGAAAGTGACTTTTATAAACTTCCACCTTGTATCTTTTTTGACACGTCTTTTCGTCATAATTTCTCTGCCACTCTGAATTTGGCACTTCTTGATGACGGGTTTGAAAGCCGTTCCTGCTTTTCAGGTACTAACGGTTTTTTTGTAATTATGGTAATCAGCCCCTTATCTGCCTGTTCTTTAAAAGAATGCTTTACAATCCTGTCCTCCAGAGAATGGTATGAAAGCACGCAGAATCTTCCTTTTGCCTTAAGTATGTTTACCCCTGTATTCACAGCTATTGAGAGTTTTGCAAGTTCCTTGTTTGCTTCTATCCTTAAAGCCTGAAAGGTCTTTGTGGCCGGATGAATCCGGCCCCTTCTCTTTAGAGTTTTTTCAACTATATCAGCCAGTTCCCTGCAGGTTTCAACAGCTCTTTTTGCCCTGGCACCAACAATAGCCCTTGCTATCTTCCGGCTATACCTTTCTTCTCCGTACTGCCATAAAATATTAGCCAGTTCTTTTTCCGGATACTCATTTATTATTTTTTCAGCTGTAAATTTCTGCCTCCTGTCCATTCTCATATCAAGGGGGTCATCCTTTAAAAAACTAAAACCTCTACCGTCTGATTTAAGCTGTAATGTTGATAACCCCAGATCCAGAAAAACCCCGTCAACTTCGCTATGGCCAAAATTCTGTATCACGGCCTCCATATTTGAAAAATTATCCTGTGCAAGATAAACGTTATAGTTTTTGAGCCTCTCACCTGCTATTTCAAGCGCTGCTTCGTCCTGGTCAATACCTACTAATGTGCATTGTCCGTCTGCCTTTTTTAAAATAGCTTCGGCATGGCCCCCTAAACCAAGTGTGCCGTCTACATAAACACCTGACTTCTTAACCCTCAGCGCCATCAGGACCTCCTCCACCATAACCGGAACATGGACCGCGTTCATCTACCCTGTAGTTGAATTAATCATGTAAAAATAACATTGATAAATTTTTAAATCACTTACAACAATGTTAAACATTTTTTTTCCCTGCTTTTGCAACAACAGGGCCTACAGTCCACGATCTGACAAATGATCTTTGTATTCCTTGATAGTTCCGGTGTCAAATTTTGACGGATCTGCAACGCCCTCAAATTCTTTCTTATCCCATACCTCTATTTTGCTTCCCTGCCCAATTAACACCATCTCACCGTTTAATCCGGCATCTGATCTCAGCGCAGAGGGGATAAGTATTCTGCCCTGCTTGTCAATTTCGCACTCAACAGCCGAACCTATTACCCTTCGCATAAAATACTTAACAGCATCCAGAGTCTGGGGCATTTTACTTACTTTTTCCATGAGGCTGTTCCACTCATCGACAGGATATGCGCACAGACAGTGGTCAAATGCATCATTGACAAAAACTAATCTGAGGCTATAGTTTGAAGAAAGGGTTTCTTTAAAGGTAGGTGGAATAAGAATTCTACCTTTAGCATCTAGGGTGTAATAATATTTACCATAAAAACCTGGCAATTATCCCTCCACTTTTTACCACTTTTATCCACAGTATAAATACCATCACAAGTATTGTCAAGAAAAAAAAGTGGACTACTATATTTTGTGGTCAGTTTTTTGGATAACTACTCCCTATGGTATGCAAAAATCTCACCAAAAAAATATTAATAATTGAATTCTAAAAACTTATAGTTTTTGAAAATAAAAACAAAAATTAACAAAACTGATAGCATATTAAAGTATAGTTTGAACTCCTGTGCCTTTCCTGTTTCACTCTGTTTTCGCCTGGAACTTAAAAACCGTGTAAACCCCGTTAGAAGAACTTTGCCCATGCTTTATGCGTACAAGCTTCTAACAGGAATGCTCACCCCGTAAGACCTCTGGTCTCTTGCGGGGTTCACTCCAAAGGGAATTCCCCGTGGCAAGTCAATGCGACTCGGAGTTTACTCGTATCAAGCAAAGACTCGCTTCAAGTCATGGGGGTGCCATTAGCCTTGCATCTGACATGGAACTTCATGTATTCTGAAATAAATCCGGATATTCGCTCGCTAACCCTGTAGCACGCTACAGGGAACCTGCCTACCGGCAGGCAGGTACACTCGCTATTCATTTGAATGCATCATTTAACTTAAGGAGCGGATTTTATAACGGGGTAAATGATTGATCCCTTAAAAAAATTCCTGAACTACTTAACCGTTGAAAAAGGCCTCTCTGTCAACACCATTGAGGCATATGAAAACGATATTATTAAATTCCAAAAATATCTTGCCTCTTCTGACAGAACAATGATCGATACCCGGAGTCAGGCTCCGGGCATGAGCAGTCCCAATGCCGAAGATACAGCCCTTTTCACCAAAAACAATCTCATCTTATACTTAAATCATCTCAGGGATTCAGGCAATCAAACCACTACAATAGCCCGAAACATCGCTTCTCTCAGGGGGTTCTGCAAATTCATGCTCTCTGAGGCAATAATGGAGGAAGACCCTTTGGAAAATATCGGAACCCCCAAAGGATGGAAACATCTGCCGAAAATCCTGGGGATTGACGCTGTTACCTCACTGATTGAAAAACCAAAAGGGGGAAAATTTTCATTAAGAGACAAGGCGATGCTTGAACTTATCTACTCATCGGGTCTAAGGGTAAGTGAAACCATCAGCTTAAAATTAAATGACATCAACTTTGAGGCAGGCTTTATAACGGTTATGGGTAAAGGCGCCAAAGAACGCGTAATCCCAATAAATGAGAGAGCGGCAAAATCATTAAAAGAATATATTGAAGAGCTAAGACCGCTGCTGCTTAAGAAAAGAGAATCACAGATTCTTTTCCTGGCAAGAGGGGGAAATCCTCTTACAAGACAGCGGGTATGGCAGTTAATAAAGGTATATTCAGAAGGACTGCCTGTAAAAATATCTCCACATACCCTGAGACATTGTTTTGCAAGCCATATGTTGGATGGCGGCGCAGACCTCAGGGCATTGCAGAAAATGCTTGGTCATGCTGATATATCAACAACTCAGATATATACCAAAGTAACCCCGGAAAGACTGAAAAAGGTACACAAAAACCATCATCCTCGCGGCTGAACGGAAATACCGCCACCGGGCATATCCATGGAACCCCAGGGCAAGCCTGCTCCTTCTGTGACATCTCGCCGAAGCATTACTTTCGCATTTCCATCTTCCTTGACAGAAGCGCTATTTCTACTGAGGGCAGACAGCTCTTACCTCTGTTTTTTTGCGAAGGCGGATAAAAAAACGCTTGTCAACTAAACTTTTCAAGGATATAATGTCAACATCTAAGTAAAAATGCACTTACAGGATATATAAAAAAATAGTCCAGGGGTTATGGTTAGGAAGCCCGCATCGTTTAACGTTTGACGGTTACGGCAAAAACAAACCAAATAACTTAACCTTTTTATCCGAAACGGACAGCGTAACCTTAACCGTAACCGGACATTTGTATCTTGTATACTGTTGAAATTTTGGAGGTTTTTTATGTTGAAAAAGGTCTCTGTAGACAAACTCTATCTTTGCTGTGATAAATCAGACTTCCCGTTTAAAACCACTGATGATATCCAGCCTCTTGAAGAAACCATTGGTCAGGCAAGGGCGTTAAGGGCGCTCGATTTTGGTCTGGAGATTGACAGTCATGGTTTTAATATTTACATCCTCGGAGAAAGCGGAACAGGCAAAATGACTACTATCAGGACAATACTGGAGGGAAAAGCCAGAAATGAGCCTGTACCTAATGACTGGTGTTATGTCTATAATTTTAAAAACTCCGATGCGCCCCGGTCTCTCAGCCTGCCCCCCGGGACAGGGCTGACATTCCAAAAAGATATGGATGAAGCGATAAAAACCCTGCAGCAGGAAATACCGAAAATATTTGAATCCAAGGAATACGAAAAACAGCGGACAAAGATTTTTGATGAGTTCCAGGAAAAACAGAAAAAACTTTTCCTGGTACTTGAAAAAGAAGTAAAGGAGAAAGCCTTTTCCCTGAGAAAAACTGTCAGCGGTCTTGCGCTCGTTCCTGTAAAAAAAACCGGGGAGACATTAACCGAAGAAGAATTTGCAAACCTGGCGCCAAAAGCAAAGAAAAAATTAGAAGGAATAGGCAAAAAACTTCAGGAAAAACTTGACGACGCCGTAAGAATAGTCAGGGGAAAAGAAAAAAATGTCAAAGACAATTTAGCACAACTTGAACGTCAGGCCGCACTTTCATCTGTAGGGCTTCTTATTGATGAACTAAAGCAGAAATACAGCCAGAACTCTGAAATCCTGAGTTATCTGGATGATGTAGAAGAGGATATTCTTGAACATGTAGAGGATTTCAAACCGCATGAAGAACAGCCATCAGCCATGCCCATGATGAAACCTTTAAAAGCTGAGCCTTCATTTGTAAGATACTCTGTAAACGTTCTGGTAAATAACCGTCATACAAAAGGTGCCCCCATAGTCATCGAAAGCAACCCTACTTATTACAATCTCTTTGGAAGAATCGAACATAAACTGCAGTACGGCATTGCTGTAACAGATTTCAGCCTGATAAAGGCCGGATCTCTGCACATGGCCAACGGTGGTTATCTCGTAGTAAATGCCCTTGATATACTTAAAAACATATTTGTATATGATGCCCTTAAAAGGTCTATCAAGGATAAAGAGATAAGAATAGAAGACGTATGGGAACAGTATCGTCTTGTCTCATCTATAACCCTCAGACCGCAGGCAATACCCTTTAAAGTAAAAGTTGTGCTTGTCGGTAACCCGTATCTTTACTATATGCTTTATAACCTTGATGAGGAATACAAAGAGCTCTTTAAAATAAAAGCTGACTTTGAAAACCGTATGGACAGAAACAGGGAAGCCCTTTTTAAATATGCGGGTTTTATACGCACTAAATGTGCAGAGACTGGATTGATGCCATTTGAAAGGGATGCTGTAGCAAAGATCGCTGAGTACGGCTCAAGACTTGCCGAACACCAGGGGAAGCTGTCAGCAAAATTCAGCCAGGTAGCTGACATTTTAAGGGAATCTGACCACTGGGCAAAACACAGCAGGAGTAAAACTGTCAAACCCATACATGTTGAAAAAGCGATAGAGGAGAGAATCTACCGTAGTAATAAAGTAGAGAAAAAAATACAGGAAGCTATAAGAGAAGGCACTATCCTCCTTGACACTGAAGGCTCTGTTACAGGTCAGGTTAACGGTCTTTCCGTAATCGACCTGGGGGATTACAGATTTGGCATACCTTCAAGGATCACATCCAGAACATTCGCTGGAAAAGCCGGAATTGTAAATATCGAGAGGGAGACAAAATTAAGCGGTAAAATTCATGAAAAAGGCATACTTACCCTGAGCGCTTATCTGGGTGGAAAGTACGCGTCAAAGTCTCCGCTCAGTCTCTCGGCTTCACTCACCTTTGAACAGCTGTATGGCGGAGTCGAGGGCGACAGCGCTACATGTGCAGAGGTTTACGCGTTATTGAGCAGTATCGCAGGGGTGCCCATGAAACAGTCTCTTGCAATAACAGGTTCAATGAATCAGCACGGCGAAGTACAGCCGATAGGCGGTGTCAATGAAAAGATAGAAGGATTTTTTGAAATATGCAAAATAAATAAGCTGAATGGAAAACAGGGCGTAATTATACCAAAAAGCAATATCAAAAACCTTATGCTCAAGAAAGAAGTTATTGAAGCGGTTAAAAAGAAAAAATTCAGCATCTATGCTATTGATAATATTGAAGACGGGATAGAAATTTTTTCAGGGATGCCTGCCGGAGAACTACAACCGGACGGGAAATATCCCAAGGGAAGCTTTAACTTCCTGGTATCAAAGAGACTGAACGAACTGTCTAAAGCCGGTCCTGGGAAAAAAACTGTAAAAAAGAAAAAGCAGAGCAGAAAAAAACAATAATGAATGAAAATGTTTCTGTTTTTTGCTGATCCTTTTTCCATGTCCTGCCTCTGTTTGCCCGACTTTGAATATTTCCAGTCGTCTTATTACTTCTCAGCAAAAAAACTTGCTGCTAACATTTAATTATGACTAACAGCTTCAGGAAAATTTTAATCAGGGGTGTAAACTGGATAGGAGATGCTGTTCTAACAACTCCTGCGATTAAAGCTGTGCGTAAACATTTTCCAGATGCCTTTATAAGCCTTTTGGTAAAACCATGGGTTGCGGATATATTTAAAAACAACCCTGATATCAATGAAATTATTCTCTATGAAGAAAAGTTTAACAGCTTTACCGGCAAGCTGAAACTTGCCAGGATATTAAGAGCCAGGGGGTTCCAGACGGCAATACTGTTTCAGAATGCCTTTGACGCAGCTTTTATTACCCGGCTTGCCGGGATCCCGGAAAGAATCGGGTACCGTACAGACTTCAGAAGACTCCTGCTTACAAAATCAGTGCCGATAGACAAAGATATCCTTAAACAGCATCATCTTTACTACTACTTAAACCTGTTAAAGGAATCTCTAAACATTGCCCCCGGTGATATAGAACCTTGTATTTATCTTGATACAGAGGAAATCAGTGAGGCAAGAAATCTCCTTGACTCGTCACTCGCAACTCGCCTGCCCCGTGGCAAAGCTTTACGGGGTCACTCGTCACCCGTAATAGGAATTAACCCGGGGGCAGCATACGGCTCTGCAAAAAGGTGGATGCCTGAGAAGTTTGTTGAATTAATCAAAAAGGCAACCAATGAATTAAACGCTAAGATAGTGCTCTTTGGAAGCTCGACCGAGGCAGAAATGGTAAGACTTATTTCGTCTCAACTCTTATTACCGCCATCTTATTTATTAAATCTGGCCGGCAAAACCTCTTTAAGACAGCTTGCCGCGCTGATATCTGAATGTGATGTGTTGATAACAAATGATTCAGGCCCTATGCATATGGCTTCTGCTCTATCTGTTCCGGTCATAGCAATATTTGGCTCCACAGACAGTACAACTACAGGGCCGTTTGGAGAAGGCCACAAAACTATCAGTAAAGATATCCCCTGCGCTCCCTGCTTTAAACGGGAATGCCCGGTCGATGCGACTCGATTCCGAGAAGGACATCTAAGATGCATGGCTGACATCAGCCCTGAAGATGTCTTTAAATATTTAAAGGAACTGGTTCCCGGAGAAAAAACCGTTTTTCTGGACAGGGACGGTACACTTAATGAAGATGTTGGATATTTAAACACCTTTGGCAATCTGAAAATATTTAAAGATGCCGTTGAAAGCCTTAATAAACTAAAAAGAAACGGTTTTAAGCTTATAGGGATAACAAACCAGTCAGGTATCGCACGAGGGCTGATAAGCGAAGAATTCGTTCAGGCGTCAAACACCTATATACAAAAAACACTCGGAATAGATGACTTCTATTTCTGCCCGCACCTTCCTGACAATGGCTGTCAATGCCGAAAACCCAATCCCTTGCTTGCGCGCAAAGCAAGGCTTAAACACGGTTTAAATTTTAAAACTTCATATGTAATAGGCGACAAAGAGATAGACATTCTCCTTGCAAAAGAAATAGGGGCCAGATCAATATTAGTGCTTACAGGACATGATAAAAAATCAGACCTTGCTGATTTTACAGCCCTGGACCTTAAAGAGGCAGTGGACTGGATATTAAAAGACAGCAGTCAGTAATCAGCTATCAGGGATCAGTTGTCAGGACTTATTTGCGAAAACAGGGAATACCCTCGTGGCACCCCCTGATATTGTAATGTGTATTATTTAGAGAAGACTCTATCCGCATTTCTCGCTCGGCCCTACTGTACAGGTCTTGGAATCTGAGACTGTGTTCATTTCAGGATGATACTCAATATCCTGACCTGTAATATCTAATACATCTATGGAGTGACAGGCTCATCACCATCCCGCTTTTTAAAGTGCTTTTCAGTTTACTTTCTCTTAAACATCTTTCTTAAATCATCAAGTGAAAGAGCAATTCTGGTGGGCCTTCCGTGAGGACACATATCGGGCATCTCTGTACTCTCCAGATCTGAAATAAGAAGGGTTAATTCTTCGTCATTAAGCGGTTCACTTCCTCTTACAGATTTATGGCAGGCAAGGCTCGCAGCTATATTCTTTAAGAGATTTTGTTTACCGGTCTCATCCCTTGACCCGGTTGTTTCCTGCTCAAGAATGCTGGACGCGATATCAAGAAGCAGTCCATTCATATCCGCTTTATTGAACTCTTCGGGCATGGCCCTGACAATGACATTGTTAGACCCAAAGTCCTCAATATCAAGGCCAAAGTCATGAAAAATATCTTTATAACTCATGATAATATTAAATTCTTTGGCTGGAAGCTCCACCCTTATAGGAAGAATTAAATTTTTAATTTCAAGCGATGTTTTCTTTAAAAGCCTTTCATAAAGAACCCTTTCATGCGCTGCGTGCCGGTCAATAATAGTAAGCCCGTCCCGGGTTACCTCAAGAGCAAAAGCATCTCCTATATGAATATAGTTATTAATCCGGGGCAGAGCACTGCCGTCAAAAAAATCTGCCTGCCCTGTGCCTGCTGACTTAACAGCAGATTCAAGCATCTCCCGCACGCTCCAGTCCCCGGGCCTTCCCGCAACTCTCTTAATATCTTTGTACACTGAACTTCCTGCTGTAGCTGAATAAACAGCACCTTTCTCCTTTTTAGGCCTCAGCCCTTCCCTGACCGCATGGGCAACAAATCTGTGTATATCATCAGGGTTCTCAAACCTTACCTCGCGCTTTGCAGGGTGCACATTAACATCCACTTTTAGAGGGTCTATATCAAGAAACAGAAAATATGCAGGGTTCCTGCCTTTTGGAATCAGGTCACCATAAGCGCTGTAAACCGCATGGCTTACAGTAGGGTTCCTTACAGAACGTCTGTTCATAAAGATAAACTGATAGCTCCTGTTTGACCTTGTAAAGGCAACTGAAGATGAAAAACCGTAAATTTGGATATGATTACCCTGTTGTTTCACTTCAAAAAACTCATTAAACATTTCTTCTGTATATAGCTGAATGAACCTCTCTTTAATATCCGCAGCCGCTGACACATTGATAAGCTCATTATTATTATTTTTAAGCAGAAAGGAAATCTCAGGATAAGCAAGCGCTTTTTGAGTTACAGCCCCTATTATATGGGACAGCTCTGTTGGGTTGCTTTTAAGGAACTTTCTTCTTGCAGGCGTGTTGTAGAAAATATCTCTAATTTCAATAACGGTTCCGGGTGAAGGCGGGGCATCTGTAATATCTTTTTTCTGTCCCGCTCCGATTTCAATTTTTGTTCCGGTATTAGAACCGGAAGTAGAAGTTACAAGGGCTACCTTTGATATTGATGCTACAGAAGAAAGCGCCTCGCCCCTGAATCCGAGGGTCTTAATGTTAAAAAGATCGTCTTCTGATTTAATCTTGCTTGTTGAATGCCTTTCAAGGCAGAGCACTGCATCATCCCTGTCCATGCCAGAGCCGTCATCTGAAACCCTGATAAGCTTTTTGCCTCCGTATAAAATGTCCACCGAGATATTTTTGCCGCCCGCATCAATGGAATTATCCAAAAGCTCCCTAACTATAGAGGCGGGTCTTTCTATAACTTCGCCGGCAGCGATCTTGTTTGTTAAAGATTCAGGTAATATTGAAATTTTTGACACATGTCCTCCAGCAGTTCTATATCTTTTCAGCCTTTTAGCCTGCTTAAAAATATAAAAATACTCCCCAGTCTTTTATAAAGTATATATATATAACCTTCAAAAAAATACCTGAAATACCGTTTTCTCCATCTCCAGAGAGAAAGCTTGTGAAACGGCCCGAATACCAGTCCGCCCCAGAAACCCTTTAAAAATCTCTCATACCGGAAAGCCAGGAAAGTATTTATGTAAATAGCGTTTAACAATCCCGGATTCTTTACCCATGGGTGCTTAATTTCATCATTTGTAAAATTCTTCCACCCTTCCAGATGTGTCGGCGACTTAAAACCTGCCTTTACTGCCTCTTCATACAGTGATGTGCCCGGCAGGGGCACATAAGGCTGAATAGGAACTTCAGCTCCTGGATGTCTCCTGCGTATCTCATCTGCAAAATCGAGCGTCCTGCCCAGCTGTTCCTCTGTCTCATTAGGCAGGCCTATTATTAAAGAGTATAAAGTTCTTATACCCCCCTGAGAAACAATCTTAATGCCCTCGTCTATCATACGCCTGTTCTGGCCCTTTTTAATATATTTAAGTATCTCATCATCTGGAGACTCAATACCAAAGAAAAGGTACACACACCCGCTCTCTTTAAACTTCCTCAGGAGTTCAGGGTTAAAGGTATTGATCCTGACATTTGCAATCCATTTAAAATCAAGTTCTTTAAGCAGATCACAGATATTATTTATCATTTCCCTGTTGCCGGCAAGAAATGTGTCATCATAAAATGTCATTTTATGAACACCCAGTTCTTTTAATTTAAGGAGTTCTGCTCTGACTTTATCAATGCTCTTTATCCTGCATACGTTCCTATGGAAAAACACGTTATAGCAGAAACCGCATTTATGAGGACATCCTCTGGATGATTCATAGCCGATATTTTCAAGAGTATTGGGTTTTTTAAGATACTCTTTTAAAATCTCTTCACCCTTTCCATCATATGGGAATGGTAAATCCTGAATATCTAGAAAGTCCCTGTCGCGGTTCAGAAGGATAGTTCCATTTTTTTTCCAGCCAAGCCCGTTAATATCTTTGAATTCTTTTTTGCCTTGTTTAAGCGCAGTAACAAGCTCATACAGAGTCTGCTCCCCTTCTCCCTTTACAACAAAATCAACAAGCCCGGATTCCAGTGTCTGCTCAGCGCACATTGAAGGATGCGTGCCTCCCCACACAAGAGGGATTTCAGGATTAATCTTTCGCACTGCAGAGGCAAGCTTCACTGTATTTTTTATCTGAAAACAGGTCATTGTAGAAAGACCGATCAGAAGGGGTTTTCTCTTTACCAGCTCCTTAAACCGTTTCTTTGCGTGAATACGTTCATCAAAATATTCAACATCCACTCCATGTTTTTCCAGATATGCGCCAAGGGTCAGGATTGACAGCGGGGTCCAGGAATGATATGGAAAAGGGCTTGCATTTGCATAAGCTAAAACAACTAAATTATTTTCCATGGTTTTCTATATTTCAAAGAATTCATAGATCAAAATTAAAGATTAAATATCAAAATGCAAAATGACAAACCAAAATTTAAAAATAAAACCAGGAAGTCATTTTTACTTTTTAATCTGTATTTTTAACCTTTTATATTCAATTTTTGATTTTTTGCCAGTTCCTCTTAAACGGATACGTCACCAATGCAAATATCACAGCAATCATAATATCTATGCCAAAAATATAATTCAGCACAAGCGCCTTAAATAAAAAAAACATACCGGCCTCACGTCTCATAAAAACCAGCCATTTATAATTGACCAGCAGATAAGCCGCTACCAAAAAAACATATAAATATACCGCTATATCTGTAAACGGTATAAAAAACATGGATACAAAGCTGGAAAATGCGCAGACCGCGGCGATACCGTTACTGGGGACAGACGGCCCGGCATTATCAAATCGTCTATCTTTTAAAAATAAATGCACCCACTGAAACGCGCGCTTAAAGTAGTTTTTTACTACCTGCCTGAAACCGGCAAACTGATGTCTAACCACCATATTCCTGTTTAATGCGATACTGCCATTCTTATTAATTCTCCTTGCCAGTTCAAAATCCTCAACATCAGCCCCCTTATATTTTTCATTATACCCGCCTATTTGCTCAAAAAAGTCTTTCCTGACTGCCCCGCACCTTGGAGAAAACACGCTTACCGTGTCAGACTTTGAACCGGACAGATGGATGTATTCAAACAGAGCCATATATCTTGGCACTGTTCCGCTGTTTAAAGGCTCTTTCTCACACACACCTATAACACTGTTTGCATGGGGATCATTGTTAAAATAACGCTCAACTTCACTGATAGTCCCGTCGATTACCGCTACGTCAGCATCAAGAAAAAACAATATATCGCCTTTTGCAGCTTTTGCACCGCTGTTTCTGGCTCTTGCCGGGCCGGAGTTTCTTTCCATTCTCACAAGTTTTACAGGATAATTTTTAGCAACACTGACTGTATTGTCAGTGGAGCAGTCATCTGCAATTATTACCTCAAAATTTTTAACACTGGAGCTGAAAATAGAATCGAGCAGACCCGGCACAAATCTTTCGGAATTAAAGGTTGGGATGATAATTGAAATCATAATAAAGTGTAATAGTTATCACTCTTCAAAATCAATCGTTATGAATATGCATATTATCTGAAACTCAAAGACCGCCCAAGAGCTTCATGATATAATCATATAAAGAAAGGCTGAACGCCATGAAGAAAAAACTGTACCTCAAAATCGGTGACAGTGTACAGCATATCAGGCACTCTGCAAGGGACAAAGGAGAGGTTATCGAAGAAAAACATTCATCTCTGTCAGGCGGAAGCTGTCTCGTAAGGATTCTCTTTGAAGACGGCATTGAAAGGTCGTTTATTAACGATATTGATAAGGAATGCTGCTGCTGTTACTCAGGGATAAAAATCATATATTAATTAAAAACCGTACCCGCATTTTTCATAACAGAATTTATACTGATTTTCAACAGAATACCACTATATTTCAAAGTATCTTTATTTTCCTAAGCTCCCATACGAAAGTTTCAGGTGAGTGTGTGAGACCGAAGGGTAAAAAATTAATTCGTGTCTGAAGACCAACGGGCATCAAGGCCGTTCATAGTTATTACTTATTGGTTATTAGCCGTTACGATTAACGATTAACAATTAACGAATAACGGGTGTTAATGCCCCGCTAAACAGAAAACTTCTCTTTCACAAACTCTATTTCTTCCTCCCGGCTTTTAACCCGCCCTTCAAGTCTCGCTTCAAGAATTGTCTTGAATATTTTATTAAAAAGCGGTCCGGGCGTGTACCCCATAGTTTTTAAATCTTTACCCGTAAGGCTGGGCTTAAGCTTTCTTAGTGTTGTAAGGTATAACGACAAGGCTTTCTTCTGTTTCTTAGCTTTTGTTTTAGCGATACTAAACAGTATAGTCTGAAGACTTAAAGGCTGTAGCGCATAATAAACATCTTTTTCTTTCCATGCCGTAGATCTAAGTTTTAAAAGCGTGGCTTTCGACTGCTCTATGCTCTCAATTATTCCTTTTTTAGCCTTCTGGGGGACAGCAAGACGCTGTAGGGCCCTTTCACGTTCATACTTTGTTTTTAATACTTCAAAAAGTGCGATAAGGAACAGATGGGATTTGTTAAGTTCTTCTTCTAAAAATAAGAGCTTAAACCACGCAAATGTTTCCTGAATATATTCAAATATCTCCTCCAGCGGCTTTGTAATGACAAGATCCGGATGAATAAATTTCAGCAGATCTAATTCTGCCAATCTTTTTATAGCTGACAATGGTTCTGTTTCAAGAAATAAAAGGTTAAGTTCATCATAAAGTCTCGATCCTGACAATCTGTCAAAAAGGTTAATCTTTACAGCGGTTTTAATCAGGTTTCTTGTATGTTTGCTGATCTTAAACCCGAACCGCTCTGAAAACCTTATAGCCCTGAATGCCCTGGTAGGATCCTCTATAAAACTAAGGTTATGCAGGATTCTTATTGTCTTTTCTCTGAGGTCTCTCTGTCCTCCGAAAAAATCAAGAAGCTGCCCAAAGTCCTCCGGATTAAGGCTTATTGCTAATGTGTTTATTGTAAAATCACGCCGGTACAAGTCCTTTTTTATAGAAGACATTTCAACTTTTGGAAGCACTCCGGGTGACTCATAGTACTCGGTTCTCGCCGTAGCTACATCAAATTTTAAAAAATCCGTTATAACAACAGCCGTGCCAAATCTCTCGTGATACTTAACCTTTGCACTGAGTTTCTTTGCAAGCGCTCTAGCAAAGATTATCGCATCACCTTCAATAACTATATCAATATCAAGGTTTGACTCTCCCCTTAAAAGATCTCTGACAGAGCCGCCTACTGTATAAGCGGAATAACCGAGTTCCCTGGCAACTCCGCCTGAAAGCTCCAGGACATCAAGTACGTCCACGGGAAATCTTTCCTTTATTACAGAAAGAAGGTTTCTTCCTATAAAAGGTTTTTCCAACACACGCTCTTCACCAAGTCTGTTCTTTCTCAGAAGGTCTTCATAAAGTGACCTTAGCAGGTCAGTACGTGTAATAGCTCCGACTATTTGTTCATTTTCAATCACGGGCATAAACCGCTGGTTCTGTTCTATCATCAGAGCTTCGACTTTCTGCATAGGCGCATCAGGCACAACAGTTAAGGCATCTGTTGTGCAAAACTCCATGACCCTGCTTTTACCAAAACCGTGAAACTTCGCCATTTCAACAACTTCCCTTGATATAATCCCGTTATAAATGTTTTCTTTAACCACTGGTAAAACGTTCACTCCGTATTTTGTCATGGTTTGTTCTGCTGTTTTTATCGAATCATTCCAGTTTATGCCTTTCACCGGTTTCGTCATAATATCCTTTGCAGTTTTTGCGCGTCTGATTTTCTTTTTCAGGATATCAATGAGTTTTTCCTCCAATTCCTCCAGCGACATATTCTTTATAACGGCAGAAGCTGCTGTCGGATGGCCTCCTCCTTCAAAAATATTTGCAATCTCCGATACATCAGTTTCCGATACCCGGCTTCTGGCTATGAGATAAATTTTTTCTTCCATCATCACCATAATGAACAGCGCATCAAAACTTTCCATATCCCTCAGTTTATGCGCCAGATATGAAACATCTCCTATATATCTGTCACGCGATGCCGTGGCCACTTTTATTCTTATTCCGTGAATCACATAATCCCTGGCTGAGTGCACCAGTTCATTAAGCAGTTCAATCTCTTCAGCTCCAAGCTCTCTGCTGATAAAACTTGAGACCACATTTAAGTTAGCGCCTTTCCTTAACAGGTATGCAGCGGCTGTAATGTCTCTGGCAGTTGTAGAAGAAAAAATAAGAGAGCCTGTCTCCTCATAAATGCCGAGCGCAAAGATAGTAGCTTCCACAGGAGATATCCTGATTTTGTTTTGCTGAAGTTTCTCTGCAAAGATCGTTGTCGTTGCGCTGACAGGCTCGGCAACCATCTCCTGTCCCTTAATATCTCCGGATGAAGCAGGGTGCGTGTCATAGATGTGAACAATCAATCCTTTCCTGTCCACTATTTCCGAAAACCGCCCTATCCTGCCCTTCCTTCTAACGTCCACCAGAATCAGGCGGTCAATTGCGTCAAAATCAATATCCCTGATTTTTTTGAAGTCGGCTAAAACAGGCGACCTGGCAAGAAAATCTCTTACACTTTTCTCCTGAGAACCCGGGAATACAATTACCGCTTCAGGATAAAATTTTTTTGCCGCTATCATAGATGCGACAGCATCGAAATCGGCATTTATGTGAGTAGTAATTACATCCATCTTCAGGCCTTCAAGGGAAGATCAATATATTTTCAAGCCTTGAGGTGTCTTAAAAAATAAAGAGAGGGAAGTATCAGGCAAGGCATCATCAGTAGGCAACTACCCTGCTTCTGCCCCTTTTCTTTGCCATAAACAAAGCGGAGTCAGCACATGTAATCAAATCATCACTGGACTTAACGCTTTTATGGGGATAAGTACACGCTCCTATACTGACTGTAAGTGTAACCTTTGCCTTAAGCGACTTAAATTTATGCTTTTTTATGCAGAGGCTTAACCTTTCAGATTCAGATATCGATCCTTTTCTTGAAGTATTTGGAAGGAGTATAATAAATTCTTCGCCTCCGTATCTGGCCAGAATATCGCTCTTTCTCATATTTTTCTTTAATAATTGCGCAAATTCTTTTAATACGTGGTCCCCGGCCTTATGCCCGTAAGTATCATTTATACGTTTAAATAGATCAATATCCACCATTAAGCACGTAAGTGGGACATTATAACGGTGGGACCTGCTAAACTCTTCTTCAAGCCTGTGATAAAGATAACGTGTGTTGTACAACCCTGTAAGAAAATCCGTTATCGCCAGTTTCCCAAGATGCATTTTTTCGCTCTCAGCCTTTTCATATAAAAATGCACTGTAAAGGGCATTGGCTGAAGTATTGGCAACTTTACTGCAGAATCTAATCTCATTCTCCGTAAACTCTTTGCCCGAACGGGATGTCCTCAAAAATAGGGTCCCGATTACAGTTTCTTTATAAAAAACAGGCAAAACAACAATTGATTTTATCCCTAATGGAGTGAGTATATCCTTGACGTCCATCATTATCGGGTCCTTCTTTACATCACTGATTATAACAGGTGTCCGTGTCGCAAGGGCTTCTCTAATCTCTGGATATTTGTTGAGGTCAAGGGTTATAGACTTAAGCCTGGGACTTTCAAAAGTAGCCACAACATATGCATACCTGTGCTCGTTATCCACACGAATCATTGAACACCGTATCACAGGGATTACCTCGGCTATTTTCTTCACTATGAGATACAATATCTCCTGCGGATCGAGCGTTGACGACGCTAAAGAAGTAATCTCAACAACAGCTTGCAGATGTTTTTTCTCGATTTCAATCTCCTTCATTTGACGGCTTTTCTGCAGGCAGTTCTCCAGCCTGAGTTTTACTTCAGATGGACTGCAGGGAAATACCATAAACTCTTCAATCCCCGATTCAAAGGCCTTTTTTATACACTTGTCTCCGCCTTTTCTTAAAACCCCCACTAAAGGGGCTACCCCCTTTAGCACTTTTAAGTATTTTGCTTTAAGTCCTTCAGGCAGGCAAAGTAAAATCAGGGCAGGCACAGACTCTTTCATGTATACACCGGCTTCATTAATATCACTAAAGTCCGTTACAGAATATTTCAGCTTTTTTAAAATTGCTGATATAGAACTTAGATGCTTGTTTTTAGCATCAGGGTTTAAAATAATGACTTCTTTCAAACTTTTACTCCGATTCCTTTAAACATACCGGCTTTTATGTGTTTTCGGAAGAAACATCAATTTACAGCCTGAAGACCATACAGGGATCTCGTTCACTATATCTTATTTTCCCTTTGGAATTTTATACAATATTTTACCTCAGGTTCAGAGCCAATTGCCAGCTAAAGATTAACTCATATGTTATAACGTTCCACGCATAAGTATATATGATTTAGGGATTAGTTTTTTTTATTTGACGGGGGTATGAAATATATATTAGTATGTTCAGTCTTAGTATTTTCATGGTAAGCCCCGTGAGATAAGTTGGTCGTTTAAGTTATCTATACTAACGGTGTAAACCCGACTTTCTGTTTTCCAGGCAGTACCTTATTCGTTTACGCTTTTAAAGCGGGAAAAATGTCCCGAATTCTCAAGTTTCATATTGATTAGATAACATAAAAAATCAGGTTATCCGGAAAAAACAGACTGGAAAACCAAAAACCAAAAAGGAGGGAAAAATGAGCGGAAAGCATAAAACCCCGATGTTAGATGATCTTGAAAAAGGACCGTGGCCGAGTTTCGTTACTGAAATGAAAAAAGCCGCAAAAAAGAGCCCTATGGCCGAAGATGGTTTAGGCCAGCTTGAAAAGTCTTACCAGACAAGGCTAGGATACTGGAAACATGGCGGGATTGTCGGAGTTCTCGGTTATGGAGGTGGAGTTATCGGAAGATACTCAGACCTTCCGGAAGAATTCCCTGAAGTCGCTCACTTCCACACTGTAAGATTAAACCAGCCAAGCGGATGGTATTATACTACAAAGGCCCTAAGAGAAATTTGTGATATCTGGGACAAATATGGCAGCGGCATGACAAATATGCACGGCTCAACAGGCGACATCGTTCTGCTCGGTACCAATACCGAGAGCCTTGAATCTCTTTTCGCTGAATACTCTTCACGCGGATGGGATTTGGGCGGTTCCGGCTCATGCCTTAGAACCCCGAGTTGCTGCCTCGGTCAGTCACGCTGTGAATGGGCAAATTATGACACCATGGATGTTATTTACAACCTCACACAGCAATATCAGGATGAGATTCACAGACCTGCCTACCCATATAAATTCAAGATAAAGGCTGCCGGATGCGCCTGTGACTGCGTTGCATCAATTGCACGCGCAGATCTTTCTATCATCGGCACATGGAAAGGCAACATCCAGATAGATCAGGCAGAGGTTAAAAAATATGCAGATGGAGGCATGGACATCCAGGCAGAAATCGTTGATATGTGCCCGACTGATTGCATGAGCTATGACGGTAAAGCACTTAAAGTTAATAACCCGCAGTGCAACAGATGCATGCACTGCATAGCCAAAATGACAAAAGCTCTCAGGCCGGGCGGTGAAAGAGGAGCGACCATTTGTATCGGAAGTAAAGCCCCTATCGTTGTGGGTTCATTGCTTTCCTGGGTCGTTGTTCCATTTATAAAAGTGGAGCCTCCTTATACAGAACTGAAAGAATTAATCGGCAAAATAATAGAATGGTGGGATGATAACGCAAAACCCAGAGAGAGAATCGGCGAGCTTATTGAAATCAAAGGAATGAGACCATTCCTTGAAGCTATCGGCGTTCCGCCTCAGCCTCAGCAGGTCAAGGAACCAAGAAAAGATCCTTTCATCTTCTTTACTGATGAAGATTTTGAAAAAATATATACAAAAGATAAATATTAAAAATAAATTATGGTTCGATAAACTCACCAAACTCACCATTTGTAGTGAGCTTGCCGAACTAAAGGAGGAAACTTAAATGGCATTACCAGAAAGAAAGACAGATATAGGACCACCGCATTATGAGAAGTTTCTACCGCCTGTAATTAAAAAGAACTACGGCAAATGGAAACATCATGAAGTCCTGGATCCGGGCACAATGGTACATGTTGCAGAAAGTGGAGATGAAATCTACACAGTCAGAGTAGCGTCTCCGAGAATTCTGGCTACTGAGACCATAAACGAGATATGTGATATTGCAGACAAATACTGTGATGGATTCCTTCGCTTTACATCAAGGAACAACATCGAGTTTCTTTTATCTGATAAAAGCAAGGTAGATCCTCTTAAAAAAGATTTAAAAGACAGAAAATACACAATTGGCGGCATTGGCCCGAGAATCAGCAACGTTGTACACACTCAGGGATGGGTACACTGCCACAGCGCATGTACAGACGCCTCCGGACTCGTCAAAGCCATGATGGATGATCTATACGAGTACTTTACAACAAAAGAGCTCCCGAACAAGGTCAGGCTCGCTGTTGCATGCTGTGTTAATATGTGCGGTGCTGTTCACTGCTCTGACATAGCAATAGTCGCCCTGCACACAAAAATACCGACTATTGATAATGACAAAGTAGGAAAAATGTGTGAGATACCCACAGTTGTAGGTTCATGCCCAACTAACGCTATCAGGCCTAACCCCAAAGAAAAGAGCATTTCAATTAACTTTGACAAATGCATGTACTGCGGAAACTGCTTCACGGTCTGTCCTCCTATTTCAATAAAAGACGCTGACCGTGATGGTGTAGCGATAGTCGTCGGAGGAAAAATAAGCAGTCTTAGAAGTGATCCAAAGTTCTCAAAACTGGCCATACCGTTTTTCTACAATGAACCACCAAGATGGCCAAAGGTAGTAGCGGCTGTAAGAAACATTCTGGAAACTTACGAAAAAAATGCCAAGAAGCACGAAAGAATCGGCGAATGGATAGAAAGAGTAGGCTGGGAAGAGTTCTTCAATCTTACGGGTATTGAGTTTACACACCAGCATATCGATGACTTCACGTTCATGAGAGACACTTTAAGGACTTCAGCAGCATTTAAGTGGTCAAAATAATAAAGAAGTGAGGGCGGTTTTTAAACCGCCCTCACTTAAAAAGAGGTGGAAAACATGGAAACAGAAGAAATAAAAGAAAAAATATACGCTTACTCCGAAAAAATGAAAGGCAAAAAAAAGTTAAAAGAAAAAGATATAATCAAGAAAATAGCCGCTGATACAGAGCTTGAAAAAGATGTTGTCAAGGCAGCTCTCAGAGAAATGATAAACGTAGGAAAGCTGATGTACTCTTACGGCGGCGGTGCCAGCTCTGTTGAGATCCCAAGTGAAGAATATCTAAAAGAAAAAGGGATGATCTAACAAGCAGTAAATTGTATATTAATCTAAATCCAAGGATAGTGGTTTCCGGTCTTAGAGGTGGGAGCGGAAAAACTATCCTCTCTTTATGCCTCATTTCCCTGTTGCGCAAAAAGGGACTGCAAGTCACCCCGTTTAAGAAGGGACCTGATTATATTGATGCCGGATGGCTGGCCAGGGCAGCCGCTTCCCCATGTTTTAATCTTGACCTTTACATGATGTCTAAGGAACAAATCCTGCGATCTTTCGTATCACACTCAAAAAAGAGAGGAATAGCTGTTATTGAGGGAAATAGAGGGCTTTACGACGGTGTTGACCATAAGGGGACTTACAGCACTGCTGAACTTGCCAAACTGCTGAAGGCCCCTGTAATACTGGCGATAGACTGCACAAAATCTACAAACACAATAGCTGCCATGGTCCTGGGTTGCCAGAAGATGGACTCAAAAGTCTCAATCGCAGGGGTTGTTCTGAACCAGGTTGCAACTGCACGGCAGGAATCACTTATACGGGAAGCGATAACCAGCAGATGCAATTTGCCTGTACTTGGTGCGATTCCAAGGTTTAAAAAAGACCTTTTCCCTGAAAGACATATGGGATTAACCCCTTTTCAGGAGCATAAAGATATTAAAAAATCTATATCTGCTGTTGCTAAAACAGGTTCAAAGTCCATTGATATAAATGAAATTATAAAGATAGCCAAAAAAGCGGGAACGATAAAAATGAGTCCGACTTCCGGAGTTAAGAGTATAAGGAAAAACTCGAAACTCGAAACTCGAAACTCGAAACTTACAATTGGTATTATCAAAGATTCAGCTTTTCAATTTTATTATCCTGATAATTTTGAAGCACTTGAGGAAAGAGGGGCTAAGTTAATAGAAGTCAGTCCGCTTAAAGAGACCGTGCTCCCTGATGTGGACGCTCTTTATATCGGCGGCGGTTTTCCCGAGACGCACGCTATAGGGCTATCAAAAAACACCGGTTTCAAAAAATCCCTCCGCAAGAGAATTGAGTGCGGATTACCGGTATACGCGGAATGCGGAGGCCTGATGTACCTCGGCAAAAGTCTTATCTTAAACAATAAAACGCATCTGATGACAGGGGTCCTTCCCCTTGTATTTACGCTGGAGAGCAAACCGCAGGCACATGGGTATACTATTGTGAAGGTTAAAGAAACAAATCCTTATTTTCCAAAAGGCCGTGTTCTGAAAGGGCATGAGTTTCATTATTCACGTGTTACCGAAAGAGGAAAGGGCGGTATTTGCATGGCTTTCAAGGTACAGAGGGGCAAAGGGATTAAAAACGGACTTGACGGGATATGCTACAAAAATGTTTTTGCAACATATACTCACCTGCATGCGCTAGGAGCGACAGAGTGGGCAGATGGTATAATAAAGTGCGCTTTAAAATTCAAAAAACAAAACTCTAAATCATAAATGCTAAATCCTAAATTTAAAAGCTCAAGACTATTAGAGTGTGTTTTGAAATTATGAGAAAAAAACCATTACAGTGTCCTTTCTGCGAAAATTTGTTAGCCAGACCCATTGATATCACTTTAGGAGCGCTGGAGATTACCGGGGGGATATGCAAATGCAGTACCGTATATGCTTTAGACCGCACCGGCCACAATCTCGGACAGACCTTTATGGACGCTCTGAATTTCGCATGTAATGAAGACTATGACAGAGCCCTGTCGCTATCACCTGAGGAATATGAAACAGAAACCCTTGATTATGACCCAAATTCAAATATGGCCACTCCCAGCCAAAATAGATCAGCAACAAAAATCCCGAAAATATTTTTTCTGAGACTTAAATAGTACTAGCTGTAAAAAAACGTTCATAGTTGATAGTTCATGGTTCATAGCAACGGACTACCAACATCTAACAACAAACAAATAGTTCAGAGTCATTGGTTTTTATCAATGAACAATCAACGGTGAACAGTATTTATGTGACTTGTCCGATTCACACAACCTCCCTTACTTCACCCATATGACTAAATACAATAAACGACTTTACTCCTTCTGATTTAAAAAGCCTCCTGACCGCTTCCCTGTAGATACGAAGCTGAGAGGAATAACCTTTTAGCAGGTATCCCATCTCTTTTTCATCCGCCGGAAATGTCTTGTAATCATAAACATTATAAATACCGTCGCGTTTTATTACCCTGTCTATTCTCCCCGTATATACTGTGCCGTCCAGATCAAGTATAAACGGTAATTCTGAAAAAGAGTTTTCACCGGGCATTATAATATCCTGCCATATCCCTTTTCCCTTTAGAAGTTCTATATCCCCCTCAATCAGCGTTAACAGGCTTCTATTATGCTCTTTAAAGATTCCTCTTCTTACAAGAAGTTTTTCCGCCATTGCTCCTATATCCTGCTCTGTGATATTCCCTTTAGACACTTCTTCAAAGATCTTATGAATAATATCTCCGAGTATCAGCCAGTCCTTTCCATGCTGCCGCTTTATGTCAACAGTTTCTGTAACTGCCTTCCATTTCACAGGCGCTTCAACTTTTAGCGGTATGAATTCGGCAGGTCTACTCCTGTCCGCCTTAAAGCGTAAGAGAGGCCTGTGTATGTTTTCATGCATCGCTTCCACGTCTTTGTCAGTCACTATTGAAAATCCTTTCAATTGTTCGGTAATTTCCCATCGTTCACCTTCTGTCTCGTCCCTTTTGTCGTCTATCGTTTCTCGTCCATCGTCCATCTTTTTTACACGTTCTGTCTTCCTCAGGCCAAGTCCCTGTTTCAGAAAACCAAGAAAACCTCTGTCTGTTTTATCCCAGCGGCTGACAAGAAAAAGAGCATCCTCTGCCCTGGTAACCGCCACATAAAAAAGCCGTTTTTGTTCTTCCTCTTCTTTTTTTAATTTAAGCAAAAAATCCTCGTCTTTTCTTCGAATCGCGGCTTCAGGCACATATTTAAAAAATATCCTGCCGTCAGAATCATATAAGATGCTGTCATCTGTTTTAATTGGAAAAGTTTCATCCAGGCCGGGTAGAAAAACTATCGGAAATTCAAGCCCTTTAGCTCCATGTATAGTCATTATTTTCACAGCATCCATCCCTTCAGTGTTGACATTAGCTTTGGGCTCATCCGCTTTTGCATCTGTCCGTTCAAAATAATCTCTTATCTTAACGAGTGATTTGCCCTCTGCCTCAAGATCCTCCACAAGTCTTATGAATTTTTTAACATTTGCCCTTCTCTGAGCCTCATAAAAAAATCGCCATGCCTTTGTCTGAATCAACGCCTTTTCTATTAACTCCGAAACAGGTGTATGATGAATCAGCGATAGCCACTCCTGGAGAAATTTCAGTGTACTGTACTGACCGGTATTCATATTCTTCAATTTATCAAACAGACAACCCCCTTTTTCATTGACTGCCTTAACTATGGAACCTTCATCCATCGCAAAAAACGGACTCTTCAGGAGGATATACAGGCTGTAGTTATCTTTGGGGTTTGAAAGAAAATACACCAATGCCCTTAACATCGTCACTTCGGGTTCCTGATAAAACCCGATTCCTTTAACCGCAACAAATGGTATGCCGTATTTTCTGAAAGCCTCTTCATACCTCTTAAGATGTGTCCTTTTTCTAAGGAGAAGTGCTATATCCATATATTTGCACAATCTCTGTGATGAACCCTCCGGCTCACTACTCTGATTAGAGATTGGTTCATCAGTTACAAGGAATTTTCCGGTAAGACTCTGTATTCTCCTGGCAAGGATATCGGCTTCTTTCCGCCTGGCCTCCTCAGCAGTCGACTCTTTATCATCAAACAGAATAAGTTCTACCCTGCCCTCCTCTTCGGTATTAGTCCTGCATGCTTTAAATGAACTGTATCTCGTTAGCCAGGACGGGGCACTGTTGCCGGCACTCATTATTTTTGAAAAAATATGGTTTGTAAAATCGATTATAGCTGGCAGACTCCTGAAGTTTTCCTTAACATCTTCAAAGCAGTAACCGCTTTTGAGCCACTCTTTTAGTTTTTTGTTTGCCTTCTGAAAAATCTCAACATTTGCACCCCTGAATAAATATATGGACTGTTTCTCATCACCGACAAGGAATATTGTCGGCATAATCCCTTCTTCTCTCTTTGACCCCAGCCCGGAACGCCACTCTTCAGTAAGCATGTCAATTATTGCCCACTGGAAGTCATTTGTATCCTGAAATTCATCAACAAGGATATGGTCCGTTTTCTCATCAAACGCATAAAGAATATTGATCCACTCCGGGTTTTCTGTTAGAAGCTTAAAGCTGATATATTCAAGGTCATTAAAATCAAGAAACCCTTTTAAAGATTTTTTAGTGTTATATTTATCCAGACATCTGTTAAATATGTTTCTGAAACGCTCTGCCTTCTTTACCGCCTCCATTGAATTTATTTCATACCAGTATAAAAACATTTTTGAGGCCCAGGAGCGATAATCCACAATGCTCCGCAGGTAAACCGGCACTTTTTTCCTCAACTTCCTGTCTTTTGTTAAAAAATACTTTTCAGCAGAAACAAACCTGAAAAGAGAGCTGTGTTTGAATAAATCGTCATAACCGTTAATTGCCTCTTTCGCGCCGGGCCATTCCCTTAATTCCTCTGTAAGCGTTTGAAACCCGGGTGAAAAAGAAAAGCGGTGAATTGCAGCATTAAGGGAAAACGGCCTTTTTTCAAAGAGATTGTTTATTGTTGATTTGAGGTACTGAAATCCCTTGAATCCTTTTTCGCTGAGGGTCTGAAGCAATAGATCGTGCCCTTCACTGACTTCACCAGATCGGGATCGAGCCTGCATGCCTACGGCATGTAAACCTGACGGCAGGCAGGTCGTACCGACCTCCATAAGTACTTCATAGAGGATTTCATCCCACATAATACGGGAATCAATCGCATCCTCTATTGTATAGTTCGGGTCTATCTCAGCTTCAAAAGAGAATCGCCTTAACAATGTTCCGCAAAAAGAGTGGATTGTCGAGACTCTCATTAATGACATATTCTCCAGCAATTTATCAAAAAGGCCTTTGTCTTCCTGCTTGAGTATCTTTAATATCCTCTGTTTCATCTCAGCTGCAGCTTTATCTGTAAAGGTAATAGCGAGTATTCTTTCAATGTCTACACCTGCCTGCAACAGGGCGATATACCTTCTTGCAAGCTTCTCTGTTTTCCCGGAACCGGCCGGGGAGGAAATTATAACGCTTTTATTAACATCCAGATAATTACTCATAAATTAATAACTAAAGCACCCTTGAAAATTAAAAATAAAAGATAAAAAATCAAAATGACAGATTAAAATGTAAAATTGTTCTTATCCTTCATCTTTGAACTTTGATTTGTCATTTTACAATTTGATTTTTGATATTTCATTTGGCCATGTGAATCTTTAAATCCTCAACATTATCCGCTTCCTTTACATAAAGCACTATGATTGCAGAATCCACACTCTCCGGCCTTAAAAGGAACAGGTGTAAACACTCCTTTTCTCATTCTCCGCACTAACTCTTCTGCAGTATCAAGTGCATTTTTTATAAATACCTCCATGGTTTCTGTTTTTTTAGGATAAAGCTGTACACTACAGTCCTTTAACGAATAATAGCCGGCTCTTTCCACTCTATCTTTTTCTTCCTCCTGCCACATACAGGCATAAAGGGGTAACTGGAGACTGTCTTTATCAATAGTGCCTGTTTTGTAATCCAGAAGAATCACCGAGTCTTTTTCCTCGTCCTTCGTCCTTCGTCCATCGTCCATCGTCCTTTTTTTCAGGTCAATCCTGTCTATTTTCCCTTTTATCCTCAGCCCGTGTAATTCTGTTTTAACACTCTTCTCCACAGCGTACGGGCTGAAACCCTGCGCCCTTATATCGGCTTCCCTCTCTTTTATCAGGGGCAGGAGTCTCTGGAATACTTCTTCAGCAACTTTTGACCAGAACACCCCTACGGGATATTTTTTCAGACTTTCCCGAAATCCCTGAAAAAACTTTTTATCTATTGTTTCAATATCAACATCTCTATCCCTGAACAGATATTCCATAGTTTTATGTGCAAGTTTACCCCACAATCCTGCATCAATCTCAAACCTGGGAGGTTCCTCTTTTTCAAAATAGAGAAATTTTTCGATATAAAACCTGAGTGGACACCGCCTGTACGCATCAATATCTGTAATCCTGAAAAATGTTTCGGTTCCGAATCTCTTTTGAATAATGCCTTTAATATCCTTATCAATGTGGAGTTTTCCGCCCCAAAGAGTATCGGAAAAGTTTTTTTGATTAGCTCCCCCCTCCCTGACAAGAAGTTCCTCCTCGGTCAGGATATTTAATACCGGGGTGCCAAAGCTCATTTCCCAGTTAAGGAACGGGGAAGGCAGAAACATCTTGTCACCGTCAGCTGCAGGATAAGAAAAATAAGGGGTATCAACAGAAATATTAAGGAGTCTTCTGAAATACCGTTTCTGCCTGTCCAGATAATATTCAAGATATGGAAGACCGAAAGATTTTTTTACTTTTTCAGGGAGTATCGGATCGATAGCCGGCGTAGAAGGTATATCACCCTCAATAACCCCCCCAAAAAATAATGCCCTGCACTCAAGTCCCGCTGCAAGTTCAAAAGGTATGACCCTGACACCGTTCACATCCCTGTCACTGCCCTTTGCCCCTTTAATCAGCTGTTTAAAATAAAAACCGGACTTTTCAAATCCTGCCTCTTCAGAGCCATAAATACCGGCAAAGTGCCTGAATTCAGAGAACTGTTCATTAATTCTCCTCGAAATGTCATCACTATACCTGAGATTCGAACTGCCTTCAATAGAATCAAAAAAACCGAACCGGCGCAATACTGTTTCAAGTTCATCTGCAAAACCTGAAATCCCTCTTTGTTGTCTGATTTTTTCCAGCAGGTTTATAATTTTATTTATTTCTCTCTGAAATTCTTTAAAAATTTTCCGTTCTATATCAGAAATCTTTTCTTCTGCTGTGCCGAGAAGTGTTTTTTCAATAGAGCACCATGAATGCCTGCCGCTGACAATACCCGCTCTGTAAGAAAGCGAAACTGCCCACTCTTTAATAACTCCGGGAATATCCGGAAAGTGCGCAGATGTTAAAACAGAAAGGAACTCATTTCTCGGATAATCGTCTTCAATGCTCGTGAGCATGTCCTCCAGAGCTGAAAACGGTTTTGCCCCTGAGAGGTCATGCTCTGCCAGACTTACCGGGATCCCGTGTTTTTGAAACACCCTTTTGAGCATCGGGGTATATTTTGACAGCTGGGGAAATGATACTGAAATTTCCCCCGGCTTCATGCCTTCAAGGATAAGGTCTTTTACGCCTCTTGCGATCCCTTCAATCTCATCTTCCATTGAAAGATACTGAAAATACCCGGCATCTGCCCTGTAATTAACAGGATTGAGCCGTTTTTGATCAACTCTGTTGCCGTATGTTTTGAAGAACTTAACAAACTCTGCATTTTCTTCAACAGCTACTAATGTCTTTTTTGACTTTTGAATAAGCGCTTCAATAACCTTGAGTTCAAGGGGAGTAGGATCAAAAAATCCGTCAAGAACAAGAATTTCAGGTTCTGCATGTTTCTCTATCATGGAAATACTGCCCTTCATTGCGCTTTCAAAATCAATCAATCCTTTTTCTTTAAGTCTGCCCCTGTATATTTCAATGGTCTCCAGCGCTTTGACAGCCTGTTTTACCGTTTTTTCTTCAAAAATCTGCAATTTAACATCCTCTTTTATCTCTGGAATGTCCTTATCCAGAATATGGTGTACGATTGTACGTAACAGATCAGATAAGAGGCGTGCATAACCAATATTTTTTTCTCCGAGAATCTCACATATCACAAGCGGCTCTATCCGGGCCGAAATAATATTTTCCATGCCATATTTTTCATACAGAGATGAGCAGAAATCTTTTATGGTTAAAGAATCGAAAGGCACATAGACATTTTTCCTGCGATCAGTCAGCATGTAACCAAAGAATTGTCTGCCGGCTTCTTTCCGGTTAAAAGAAGTAGGGGCTATATACAGAACTGAAGAAAAATCATTATCAGGACAATGAGCGGTAATCTCCTGAAAAATATCTGCCCTTTTACCTGTCGCTCCGGGAGGAGCTATAAAAACAGTTTGCTTTTCCATAAGATTCCTCTTTTAGCTTCACTTCACTATTTTAAGAATAAACCAGCAGGAGCAGTAAAAACCGGTTATCAGACCGTCAGTTTCCTGTATGATTAAACAATTATAGAAGCTGAATAACTGAAAAAAGAGACGCGCTCTGTTTCTGATTTCCGGAAAAGCTGTTAAAATTTATAAGCGGGCTGATATAAACACTTTCTATATAAACAGCGTGGTGAAAACTTAAAGTATGGAATGGGTCTCTTTTTCAATCTGTAATTATTTTCTTGTCTATCCCGTATTTTTTAAGTCTGTGCCTGAATGAACGGAATGTCAGGTTCAAAAGTCTGGCAGCTTCAGTCTTAACACCGTTAGTTTTTTCAAGGGCTTTCAGCAAATAATCCTTTTCAATGTCCTCCATCAGCCTCTCAAAGTTTACACCGCCCGAAGGTACAGTAACAGGACCTGAAATGGTCGCCTGCCTTATTTCCTCAGGCAAATGATGAACATCGATAACTTCATCGTCACATAACAGAGTTACCCTCTCGATTATATTTTCAAGCTCTCTTACATTCCCCTTCCAGCTGTAATCCTGAAGCGCTTCAATCGCTTTCCGGGAAACGCGTTTACCGCCTACCTGTGACTTTTCAAGGAAATATTCAATCAGGAGAGGAATATCATCTCTCCGCTCTCTTAACGGCGGGATTTTTACTGACAGGACATTGAGCCTGAAATAGAGATCCTCCCGGAAGAGCTTTTCATCAATCATTTTCTTTATGTCCCTGTTTGATGCTGAAACTATCCTGACATCCACTTTTATGTCTGACGTGCCGCCAATTCTGCGGAAAGTACCGTCTTCAATAACCCGGAGAAGTTTTGCCTGCAGAGTCATAGGCATCTCAGCTATTTCATCCAGCAATAACGTGCCATCGTTTGCATATTCAAACAGTCCTTCCTTATTGGAAACAGCCCCGGTAAAAGCCCCCTTCATATAACCGAAAAGCTCGCTCTCTAAAAGGTTCTCGGGTATGGCAGCGCAGTTTATAGCAACAAAGTGGTTATCTTTTCTCAGGCTAAGGTTATGCAACGCTTTGGCAACGAGTTCTTTACCCGTACCGCTTTCTCCGACAATCAATACATTAGCGCTGCTCTGTGCAACTTTGGGTATGAGTGCAAACAACTCTATCATGGGCATGCTTTTACCCAGAATATTGTCCAGAGATGGCGCTTTTAACTGCTCTTTAAGTATTAGGACATCTTTTTGGAGTTTTTGCTTGCCAAAAGCATTTCTCACTACCAGCCTTATATCATCCATTTTAAATGGTTTTTGAATATAGTCGAATGCCCCGAGTTTAATCGCTTCAACTGCAGATTCAGTGGTCCCAAATGCAGTAATGATCAAAACAATTGTATTTGGAGCGATTTCCTTTACTGTCTTAAGCAGATCAAAACCGCTCACTCCCGGCATTTTCATGTCTGTTATAACAAGGTCAAAAATATCCTTTTTTATAGCCTCAATCCCCGCTTCTCCTCCATCAGCAGTTGAAACATCGTAACCTTCACCCCTGAGGAATATCTCAAGCACTTCCCTCATGCTTTTTTCATCATCAACAACTAATATCTTTCCTTTTGACTTTTTCATTCGCTCGGTCCCTGGAATATAAAACGACTTAAATACTGTATTTTATTGATTATACGCCTGCCTGCCGCAGGCAGGGATTTTGTAAAACGATTACACCGGATTATAAGTGCGTAATTACCATGCCCCTTGATTAAACTATGTTTATTATACATTATTAAACAGACAACCTTCTTTTTATTTGGGGGGTGTTTCGCTATCTGCCGGCAGGATTACCCTGAAGGCTGCCCCTGTCCCGATTCCATGAGACTCAACCTTAATCCTGCCTCCATGCTCTTCAGTAACTCTCTGGGAAATAGCAAGTCCAAGTCCTGTCCCCTTCTCCTTAGTAGTGAAAAACGGTAAAAAAATCTTTTCTATATTTTCTTTGCTTATTCCATTGCCGGTATCCTTAAACAATATTTCCACTACACCATCTTTCATTGCTGTAGAAATAGCAACTTCACCTGCACCGGCTATTGCATCAACAGCATTTATTCCAAGGTTCAGGAAAACCTGCTGTAACTGTTTAGAGTCTGCAGTTACAAACAGCTCCCCTGAAAAATTTTCAGATATTCTTATATCACCTTTATCTTTTTTTAAACTGCGCAGCAATATGCACAAATCTCTGAGGGATTTATGCAAATCAAAAGAATCTTTGCTTAACTGCTGGGGTTTGGCATATATTAAAAAATCGGTAATAATGCCATTGAGCCTGTCCATTTCAGAAAGAGCTATACTCATAAGCTGCTCACTGTGCTGCTCAGAAACCTTTTTTTCCTGGAGCATTTCTATAGACGCTTTAAGTGATGCGAGTGGATTTCTGAGTTCGTGCGCAATTAATGCGGAGAGCTCCCCTATAAATGCCCATTTCTCCTTTTTCTGCATTTCTGTTTCCATGGCCTTAACCTGCGTGAGGTCCTGAAAAATCCCTATCATCCCTATAGGTGTTCCCACACTATTCTTAAGAAGCGAAAACCTTATGCCTATATGTATAGTTTCACCTGAATGTTGTATTTGCCCTTCTATTCTCTCCCACGGTTCTTTTATATCTTTAAGGAACGAAAATATATCCTGTGGTGTTTTGCCTATAACCTCTTCAGGGACTCTGGTTGTTATTCTTTGCGCGGTACTGTTAAAAGTAACTATTCTCCAGTTTAAATCGGTAGTAAAAACACCGCTTGGCATACTTTCTATAACATCTTTACTTAAGGCCCTTAAATTATCTATATATGTTTCTTTCTTCTGAAGTGTCTTGGTTGCGGCAAGCAGGCGTTCCGAGAGATATCCGCTCAAAAAAGCAACAAGATAAAACCCCATAATGTGCGTAAACACATTATACAGAAAATCCTTTGAACCAAAAACAATCCCGATAGAAGTGGGTATTTGATAATAATACTGAAATTCTATCAGCAGACCATAAAGAATACTTGATAAACTTGCGGCATAGTAGCTTGCTCTGCGGTTCAGAACAATACTGGCTGAAATAATACTGAGCAGAAATGTAAATGAAAACCAGCTTTCAATCCCGCCTGAAAGATAAACAAGAACTATCTCGGTAAAAACATCAACAACAATCTGGACATAAGCAAAAAGAGTAATCGAAGATGGAGCTTTTATGTATCTTAACGTAACAGCATAGACAATTGTCAGGACATAAAGGGTAACTATAAAGAAAGAAAAAACAGTAGGAGAAAGAAATCTCAGGCCGCCAATGCGAAATAAATAAAAAGAACCGAGAAGCAGAGTAATAACTGCAACTCTCGCAACAATTAAAAACCTTAATCTTCTTACAGCATCTTCATACATTCATTGACCGCATGATAAGAAAACAGAATTATGATTACCAGCCGGGATTGCCACCGTCTTTTATCGCTCCAGATTCAACCCGTGTCGCGCTCCTGTATCTGGTTGCCACTATGTTTTATCCCTGCACACTCTTACTTGATAAGGGTAATGAGCTTAAATATCGGTAAATACATAGCGACCACTATAAATCCAATGGTAGCACCCAGAAAGACCATAAGCACCGGCTCAAGCATCGACGTAAGATTGTCAACTGCCGCATCTACTTCATCATCATAAAAATCAGCGATCTTGCCAAGCATAGTATCTATAGCACCGGTCTGCTCACCTACTCCGATCATCTGAGTAACCATAGGAGGGAACACCTTTGACTTGCTTAACGGTTCAGCAATCGTTTTACCTTCTGAAACAGCCTGCCGCACCCGAAGCACCTCAAGTTCTATTACTTTGTTTCCGGCTGTCTTTGCCGTTATATCGAGACCTTCCAGTATAGGCACTCCGCTGCCAATAAGGGTTCCGAGTGTCCTGGTAAATTTTGAAACCGCCACTTTCCTCAAGAGGAACCCGACAATCGGGACCTTTAACAGTATTGTATCTGTAATCAACTTTCCCTTTTCAGTCCTTCGCGCCATCACTATTGAGACTACGAGGGAAACAATACATGCAATAACTATCAGGCCGCCTATCCCGCCAAGAAAATGACTCGCTGTAATAACTATCCTGGTAGGCATCGGAAGTATGCCGCCCATTCGAGAAAACATAAGGGCAAAAGTAGGTATAACCTTTACTAATATAATCCAGATAACTATAACAGCAACAGATATTACTACTCCAGGATATATCATCGCGCCTTTTACTTTTCTCTTAAGCAGCATTGATTTCTCTATATAGCCAGCAAGCCTGTTAAGAATTGTATCAAGAATACCGCCTGACTCTCCAGCCGCTACCATATTGCTATAAAGATCACTAAAGATTCTTGGGTGTTTCTTCAGAGCATCTGCATATGTTGAACCGCCCTCTACATCTGTTTTTACATCACTGATTACTTTTGCAAGGGCTTTATTTTCAGTCTGTTTTGAAAGGATTTCCAGCGCCTGTACAAGAGGCAGGCCCGCATCAATCATAACAGCAAACTGTCTTGTAAAAACAACTATATCTTTATCTGTTGCCCTGCCCCCGCCAAATGAGACACTGAAAAGTGAAGTCTTTTGTTTGGGAGTAACAGTCGTGGGGACTATCTTTCTCTTCCTGAGGTAAGCCATGACCTCTTCTTTAGAGTTCGCCGCCAGCTCACCTTTTTGAATAGTACCCTTGTCTGTTTTTCCTGACCATTGAAATTCAGTAGCCATTTTTTATCTCCTTTTTGATGTTGTAGCTGCCTGTTGCATCATATTGAGAAGCTCATCAGGCACAGGAGACTTACCCAATGCATCGTCATATGAAATGGAGCCCTTAGTATATAGATCAAATAGAGACTGGTTCATTGTCTGCATGCCGAATTTTTCCTGTCCAGTCTGCATCATAGAGTATATCTGATGTATTTTGTCTTCCCTGATGAGGTTTCTGACAGCTGCGTTAGGAACCAGAATCTCTGTTGCCAATACCCTGCCTGTGCCTGATTTTTTAGGTATAAGCTGCTGAGATATAATAGATTCTAAAACAAAAGAGAGCTGAACCCTCACCTGTTCCTGTTGATGCGGCGGGAAAACATCTATAATACGGTTTACTGACTGAGCCGCGGTATTTGTGTGAAGAGTTGCAAAGGTAAGATGGCCGGTTTCAGAGACTGTAAGCGCTGCTTCAATGGTCTCCAGGTCCCTCATTTCTCCGATCAGAACAATATCGGGATCCTGCCTTAAGACACGCCTCAATGCTGACTTAAAAGAAACTGTATCAGCATTGACCTCCCTCTGATTTATAAGGCATTTTTTATGAGAATGGAGATATTCAATGGGATCCTCAATAGTTATTATATGCTCATAGCGTTCTTCATTAATAGTGTCAATCATTGTCGCCAGGGTTGTTGACTTGCCACAGCCTGTAGGACCGGTTACAAGGATCAATCCCCTCGGTTTTTTGGAAAGCTCAACAACTATATCAGGAATTCCAAGATCGCTAAAAGTCATAATATTAAACGGGATGGTTCTGAACGCTCCGGCCACAGCGCCTCTCTGTAAAAATATATTTGCTCTAAACCTGCTCAGCCCCTTCACTCCAAATGAAAGGTCAAGCTCATTGTCTTCCTCAAACCTGTGCTTCTGGGCATCAGTAAGAATGCTGTAACATAGAGATTTAGTCTCCGCGGATACAAGTGGATCGCCTTCAAGCAATCTCAGCTTGCCGTCCACTCTTATACGGGGTGGTGTGCCGGTGCTGATGTGGAGGTCAGAAGCCCCCCTTTCAATCATAGTCTTTAACAGTTCATACAATGTAGCCATAAATCGTTCACCTCTTATGATTATTCTACACTTTATGCCTTAATTTTGCTCAGTGCTTCGACATAGCCAGACATCCCGAACTTGTCCGCCTTAGGCGGGTCTGCCCCGAAGGACTCAGTCTCCAAACGTTACTCTCAGTATCTCTTCTACAGTCGTTACCCCTTCCTTAATCTTTGTAAGACCGCTCATACGCAGAGTGTTCATCCCCAACCTGACTGCTGTCTTTTTAACTTCAGAGGCGGCTGCTCCTTCAAGGATCAATTCCTTAAGCTCATCCTTTACAGGCATCACTTCATAAAGAGCTATTCGGCCTTTATAACCGGTTTCATTACATACGTTACAGCCTTTCCCGACATAACATTTAATGGTTTTGGCTTCATCCTCGGGAAAGCCGATGTTCACAAGGGCGGGGATCGGCACATTCTCTTCCTCTTTGCACTGCGAACATATTTTTCTGCATAGTCTCTGCGCAAGTATCAGTAGAACCGAGGCAGAAACAAGAAACGGTTCAATGCCCATATTCAGAAGTCTCGATATAGTGCTCGGAGCATCATTTGTATGCAGAGTGCTCAGAACGAGATGGCCAGTCAGCGCAGCTTTAACCGCGATCTCGGCTGTTTCAAAGTCTCTGATCTCACCGACCATTATAATGTCCGGATCCTGTCTTAAGAAAGACCTGAGGGCAGCGGCAAAGGTAAGCCCTATTTCCTCTCTGACCTGAACCTGATTTATGCCCAACAGATTATATTCAACAGGGTCTTCAGAAGTCATAATATTTACATCTACACTGTTTATAGTGTTAAGGGCGGAATAGAGCGTTGTAGTCTTACCGCTGCCTGTTGGCCCTGTCACAAGAACCATGCCAAAGGGAGAGCGTATGGATTCTTCAAAATTATCAAGCGCCTTCTGCTCAAACCCAAGTTTGGTCATTTCAAGCTGCAAGTTGCTTTTGTCTAAAATTCTCATAACGATTTTTTCACCAAAAAGAGTAGGTAATGTTGAGACTCGCAAGTCGACCTCCCTGCCCTTGAGCTTAAGCTTAATTCTGCCGTCCTGCGGGAGTCTTCTTTCGGCTATATCAAGTTCTGACATAATTTTAACTCTGGAGGAGAGCGCGGCCTTTAATTTAACCGGGGGCTGCATAATATCATATAACACACCGTCTATCCTATAGCGAACCCTGAAGCTCTTTTCATAAGGCTCAAGGTGTATATCACTCGCTGCCCTTTGTATGGCTTCACTCAGAATAAGATTAACAAGTTTTACAACAGGCGCCTCTTCAACAGCCTGCTTTAATTCGCTTAAATCTATGTCATCCTCTTCTGTTTCCTGAATAAAATCGAGGAGGTCTCCGTCTTGTGTTTTCAGACTGTCCATTACCGTCTGGAGGGCATCGGATTGTCCGTAGTGTTCTGCGATAGAGTCTCTTATAGAAGATTCCGCAGCAACAACAGGCTCGACATTATAGCCCGTCATAAACTTCACATCGTCTATTGCAAAAACATTTGAGGGGTCAACCATCGCAATTGTAAGCGTAGCACCTACTCTTGCAACCGGCAGTATCTGATATTTCTGAGCAACTTCCTGGGGTATGAACTTAGTGATAGCATCATCAATTTTATAATCAGACAAACTTATAGCCGGAACACCATATTGTTTGCTGAGAAACGACACAAGTTCTTCTTCATTTATATAGCCAAGCTTTATAAGATTTGAGCCCAGACGTCCGCTTTCTTTTCTTTGCAGTTCAAGAGCCTTTTTTAATTGCTCCTCAGTAATTAATTGATTATTAATAAGTAATTGTCCTAATTTTAAAGCCATACACTAAAATTTATCTAAAATTCACCTAAAAGTCAACATTCCTCATCACTTTTCAGCTCAGGACAAATCAGGAGATATTGTTTTTTTATGTTTATGTGCAGGATTTTGAAGTTTTATTATTTGAAGTTTTATGAATGGTGCCGGGGGTATAACCCAGGCCACGCCGCGCTTACTTTCAGTAAAACTGATTAATGGCGAAGAATGGTAGCAAAGTTTAATTTATTAAGCAAAGCATGGTAAAAGTAGCGGAGTATGATTTGCGGAGTATGATTTATTGTGCGAAACCTCTCGCCGTCGCAAAGCCTCGCTATGGCAAAACACTGAGGCGAAGTACAATTACTCTAAAGAAAATTTACCGATAGTAATCGTTCCACTGCTGATTTGCGTTGTTCCGCTCAAGGAGGTTACACCTGCATTGCTTGTAAAATTACAGTCATAACCGCCCTCAAGTGTAACCGATATATTAAGATTAAAGTTAATGTCTTCAACAGACACCTGGGCCAGACTCTGAATAGTTGCTCCATCGTATGCCGCATTATAAGCAGCCTGAAGCGTTGAGAAATACACCGGAGTCGGCTGATCTATCCTGAAAGGAAGACTCGTGCATATTGCGCTAAAGGCATTTACCCGCCCGCCTGTCCAGACCTTGTCTGTCAGGGAACCGAGGATGTCTACGTTATCAAGAATAGCGGCTCTTACCTGAAGGTTGTTAAAACCCGGATTCAATGCCTTTATAAGACCTGCTATACCGGAGACATGAGGCGCTGCCATTGATGTCCCATTTTTATTTTCATAGTTATAACTGCCTATAGATACCGGTTCCCTTTTAAGGACCACATCATCAATATAAACCCCGTCAGCTGTCGTTGAATGCCCGGAGGATAAACCAAGACCAAAATAAAAACTGTCATACTTATCAGCTTGATCAGTAAGTGTAACTGATGAAAACTGGGTAAAGCTTCCTAAAGACCCCGTCCAATAATCTGTCCAAAACCAGGTGCTGCCGTCAGTGGAATAATTAATATCGAGATAATCATATAACCACTGAACATCCCCCTTAAGCATAAATGAAAGGGTATAGCGATTATCCTGAACAGAGGTAAACGGCGTCATATACCCTGCCCATGAATCTGTGTTATTAAGATAGTCTGCTCCAGGACTGTCCTCAAGGCTGTTTGTACCGCCAACCCCTGTTCCGCTCGTTACAGCCCATGTACTGTTGCTGCCCCCCCTGTCCCATCCTGAAATCGGGAGGTTTCCGGACGCCCCGTCAAAATTCTCACTGTAAAGTGTAACAGGAGTGCCATAGTTTAAAACATGGACAGTACTGTATATGCCTACTCCCGGTGCTGCTACATCGACTGATGTGGCTCCATAGTTTGAGAAGCCGGCAAGATTATCATTACTGTCAGTAGCTGCAACCGATATGATATTGGAACTTGTATAACTTGCAGGATAAAAAGGTGTTGAGTCATTGTTCTGGCCATCATTCCCTGCCGCACACACAACAACTGAGCTGGATGCATCTATGGCATTTTTCAGTGTTTGGCTGTATCCTCCTCCTCCCCAGCTATTGTTAATGATATGCGCGCCATTGGCATTAGCATAGAGAATAGCAGAGGTCGCATCAGATGTTGAGCCGCCGCCGTTTATCCCTAAAAATTTTAATGGCATGATCTTTGCCTGCCACATAACGCCTGTAACACCTGTGGTGTTATTTCCAACAGCAGCTATGGTGCCTGCTACATGAGTCCCGTGCCTGTATAAATTATGATCAGTGGGATCATTATCATTGCCAAGAAAATCCCATCCATAGCAGTCATCTATATATCCGTTAAGATCGTTATCAATGTTATCAATACAGCTTGTCTCCCCGGGATTTGTCCAGATATTGGCGCTTAAATCAGGATGGTTATATGCAACACCGGTGTCAATTACCGCTACCACAACATTGCTTGAGCCTGTTATGAGGTCCCATGCCTCAGGTGCATCAATATCAGCATCATTGCCGGTATTATGCAGTCCCCACAGATTGCCAAAATCAGGGTCATCAGGAATTGCAGTGGCATAAACAATATAGTTAGGTTCTGCATATTCGATACGGGAGTCTTTAAGGTAGGATTTCAAAGCCTGTTTTATGCTCTTATTCTTTGGCAATTTAACAAGCTGTAGTCCTTTTAGTCCTCGAAACTTTTTTTTGACAACAGCTCCTGTTTTTGCATAAGCACTCGCTGTAGCCCTTTTCATTTCTGCATCATCATAGGCTATATAATCCCTGAACTTAACAAGGATCTCACCTTCGGCATGTTCAGCGGTCAGGAGCCGGTCAATATAGCTGTCATTAACAGTCCTGCCTAGATCCACAGCCATGGAAACGCTGACAAGAGAAAAAACAGAACAGACCGCCAGAACAAGAAAACCAGGAAAGAATAAGGTTTTTTTTATGTAATTTCTCATAAATATCCTTACTTTAAAGTATAGCAAAAACCATACTAGAAACAAAATCGTTAATTATCAAAAGGTTAGGTTTTTTGTGGTATTCAATTAAGTATGTTGAATAACGGAATTGTGTGTAATCACATATAAAAATCAGAAATACAAATCCTCCTGATAAAACAAACAAAATAAAATTTTGATATAATGGAATCTGTTTTGAGCGGTAATCAACATAATAAGCACATAGAAAATATTTAACCTGCAACCGTTTTGAAAAACTACAGAGACCGGAAATATGGAAGAGAAGAAAAGAATAGTTGATAAAATTCAGGATTTTCGCCTGCTACCGGTCTTTGTTGTAGTCAGTATGGCAGTAGGAATTCTTATCGGCAAATTATATGGAATTTCGAGCTTTGAGTTAACACCCCCGATTGATGCGATAAAATCGGTTTTCAGGGGAAGCTATCAATTCACCCTGCCAAACACTCTGGCTCTCGGGGTTGTAATCGGTCTTTTCCTTATGATGTATCCCGCCATGACCAATGTCAGAGTTGAAGACATTGGCAAGGCCTTCCGTTCACCAAAACAGCTCATCATTGTTTTAATTTTTAATTTTCTTTTTGCTCCCTTCTGGATGTTTTTACTAGCTAATATTTTTTTAGAACCCGGCTCTGATCTTCACACAGGGCTTGTATTATATGGAATAGCTCCATGCATTGCCATGGTGATCGTTTTTACTTTTTTGGCACTGGGCAACAATGCCCTGGCGATTGTCCTTGTGGCAATTAATTCCTTAATTCAAATGCTGCTTATACCTGTTTATGCCAAACTGCTTCTTGGGAAAATAGGGTTTGATGTTTTACTGGTAGGTGAAAGCGTAGTCCTTTATCTGGGACTGCCTCTTTTAGCCGGGTTCTTTACCCGCAGGTATGGAGTTAAAAAATACGGGGAAAACGGTTTTAACAGACTCAAACCTTATCTGAATTCACTCGCGATAATCGGCCTTTTATTTACATTAATAGTTATGTTTGCTCTTAAAGGAGACCTCATTCTGGAAAGTCCCGGTATTATATTGAAAATGGCTGTACCTATGACAATATTTTTCTGGTCATTGTTTGGAGTGGTCTATCTTGTATGCCGCAAACTGGGCCTTAACTATGAAGACTCAGTTGCGTGTGCTTTTAATTCAACAGGGAGGGACTTTGAAATCGCCATCGCCATAGCGATAACAGCTTTTAACCCTGCTGTGGCGCTGGCTACAGTAGTGGGCCCGCTGATAGAAGTTCCTGTAATGCTCTTACTGGTCGCCTTTGCTAAAAGGACCTGTTACTGGTTTAAAGGTTGTAATTTAGATTTATCATGCTGTAAACGCGTATAAATACATCCCTAAGTGTACAGCCCTGGGATCTGTTTTTGATAGGGTCAAGCACTTTTTAACGGTGTAGAGTCAAACCCGGCTGCAAATAATTTTATGCCATGAAGAGCGCTTTTAACCTCTAATAAATTGTCCACGATTTTGGATCATCCGGACTCCCGTTAAGAAGTATAGGCGGAGAAGTCTCATACGCAATACTCAAGCGTGTTTCCGCATCATCAAAAACTATTCGTTTGGCATCAATTAAAACACGGTCTTCCCATACATTCATTCTGAGTACAGAAAAGCCAATATCCTCGACCATGAGTTTCAGGCAGCTAGATGTAAAACCCCAGAAATTACTGCGATCATTATTGAGTTGACCCATCTCAGGAAATCGTTCGGGATCTGTAATAAACCTAATCACAGGCTCGGAAGCGCACTTCTTCGGAAGCAGTCTGTCAATACAATATGATTCAATCAGCAAACGGTCCCGTGAGAGTTCAGCACAGTTGACAAGTGCACGGTACGGATCAGATACGTGATATAACAGGCCAAGACAAAGCACAACATCAAACTGGCCGTACTTTTTCCGTGTAATATCCAGTACATTTATATGGTGGTGTTCGATATCACTCATGCCGTTAATATGCTGTGCCAATCCAAAGCCTGAATTGTCCTTATGCCGAAAATCAAACGCTGTCACTCTTGCCCCGAGCTTACGCGCCTCAAAACTGAAATAGCCGTTTGAGGCCCCCACATCTGCCAATGAAATTCCTTTCAGATCAGCCGGTGGCTGAAGCTCACTCCACAAGGCGGATGGATCGTATGAACCGTTGGTGCGCACGCCGGGGATAATTTCAAAATCATGGTGCCATGGTTTACTCTCAACCAGTTTAAGTGCAATATCTTTATCAAACATATTTATCTCTCCTGATTGCTACGTTTACCTTTTTGCACAGAACATTATAAAGTTCTTTAAATTATTGTTCCTGGCTTCTCTCCGTCGCTAAGCACGACATCGAAGAACAATGGTGCGAGAGGGGGGAGTTGAACCCCCACGGGTTGCCCCACTGGATCCTAAATCCAGCGCGCCTGCCTGCCGGCAGGCAGGTCTGCCATCTCTTTTTATCCACACAATTGATATTTAATTGTTTTACAGTATTCTATAATTTAAAAAAATAAATGGTGGGCGAGAGAGGACTTGAACCCCCACGGATTGCTCCACTGGATCCTAAATCCAGCGCGTCTGCCAATTCCGCCACTCGCCCGATAATACAAAATTTTAAATTAATTCCGCCACTCGCCCGATAATACAAAATTTTAAATTAATTCCGCCACCCTCGCTTATGTTCTTCTACAATAGTTTTAATATTCATGTGCGCCTTCCCGTAAAGTCCCGATGTTTCGGGACAACGGGACAGGGCCGATTCTACTCCATCCGCCTCAGACCGCTTCAGTATATATCAGATGTTCATTCTAAAGGATTTTTCAGGTTTTTCGCAATTTTTTCCTGTTTAAAGGGGATTCATGCTCCTGCAGATTTTCCGGCAGGTCCTGTTACACTCCTGATCCAAGCGCGTTGTCAAGATTGAACGCTGAGCTAATCAGTGCAAGGTGGGTAAAGGCTTGAGGAAAGTTTCCAAGGGCTTCTCCACAATTACCAGTCTCCTCAGCATACAGACCGACATGGTTTGCGAAACCGAGCATTCTCTCGAACATTAACCGCGCCTCATCAAGACGCTTCCTGTCAAAACGGCCAGCTCTTGTAAGTGCCTCGACCAGCCAGAACGTACAGATATTAAAAGTTCCCTCATTTCCGGCCAGTCCATCAGGTGTCTCTTCAACGTTATAGCGATAGACAAGATTGTTAGCGACCAGCCCTCCGTCTTCCGGAGGCTGCAGTATCGCATCTATAGTCTTAAGCAGCCTGGGGTCATTTGGAGATAAAAAGAATACCAGCGGCATTATCAGGTTGGATGCATCAAGAGAATTGCTGCCGTAATACTGGACAAATGCGTCACGGGATTCGTTCCAGCCCTTATCCATAATATCCATATAAATATTGTCCCGCACTTTCAGCCAGCGCTCACGATCAGCCGGGAAAGACCGCTTGTCAGCAAGTCTCAACGCCCGGTCCATTGCTACCCAGCACATTAGTTTGGAATAAACAAAGTGCTGCTGACTTCCGCGAACCTCCCAGATGCCCTCATCCTTGCGCTGCCAGTTGTCACAGACCCAATCCGCAAACCTCTGTATTGAAAGCCAGCTTTCATAAGATATTGGTGATCCGTATTTATTGTATAGATACACTGCATCAAATAACTCACCATATATATCGAGCTGTAGCTGACCATAGGCATTATTGCCGACACGAACAGGTTTTGAACCCATATAGCCTTCCAGATGATCAAGAGTTTCTTCAGTTAACCGTCGTCGTCCATCAATCCCGTACATAATCTGAAGCGGAGATTCATCATCAGTCCCGGTTTTAGTACATATAGTTGACAGAAAATTCATAAACCGGCCGGCTTCATCGGTAAAACCCAGACGCATAAGCGCATAAATAGAGAATGCGGAATCCCGAATCCAGGTATACCGATAGTCCCAGTTACGGTTTCCGCCGATTGTTTCGGGAAGACTGGTAGTCGGAGCCGCAACAATAGCGCCGGTTGGATCAAATGTAAGCAGTTTCAGTGCCAGTGCTGAACGGTGCACCATTTCCCGCCACCGGCCGGTATATTTACACCTGGATAACCACCGGCGCCAATAATCGACAGTATCACGGAATAAGTTCTCTGCCTCCTCTTTTGATAAATAATTACTCCATTCGGCTCCGGGCAGTACTTCACGTAATACAAAAACAGCCGATTCCCCTTCACGAAGTGTAAATTTTGAGACTACACCATCTCCATCAGATTGCAGAGTGATACTCGCAGTCAGAGCAAGGGTGAGGTCTTTAGAGTTAAACATGGCGCCGCCCGTAATAATATCAGTCTTATGCTTATCCCTTGCATAGTTGAAAGCAGGTCTGCATTCAAGGTTAAATTCAACAGTGCCGCGCACTGCTGTAATACGGCGTATTAGTTGATGAGTATGCTGTACGTTCTGCTTTATCAGTCTTACCGGCATAAAATCAGTGAGTTCAGCCGCTCCGTGCGGTGTCAGAAATTTTGTTATCAGCACATTAGTCTCAGGCCAGTAGAACTGTTTATATTTTACGTTGTTATCAACAGGGGAGATGCGAAAATGTCCACCCTTATTTTCATCCAGTAAAGCGGCGAAAACACTGGGGGAGTCAAAATGCGGAATGCACAGCCAATCAATCGATCCATTGATTCCGACCAGGGCAACAGAGTGCATATCCCCTATCATTCCGTAATTTTCTATTGGTTGATAAGCCATTTTATTTAAATTACCTTGAAAGTTTCGACGCTATCGAAGCTACATGTTCTCCCTGAAACCTTGCTCCTTCAAGCTCAGTCTCACCCGGCATACGTTCTCCCTGTCCGCCCGCGATAGTAGAAGCTCCATAAGGGGAACAGCCGGTAATCTCATCAATACGCATCTGGCCCTGATACGCATAAGGCAGCCCCACAATAACCATTCCCTGATGCAAAAGAGATATATGGAAACTTAAAATCGTGGATTCCTGCCCCCCGTGCTGGGTCGCAGTGCTTACAAAAACACTGCCAACTTTTCCGATAAGAGCGCCCTGAAGCCAGAGCTTCCCTGTGGAATCAAGGAATTGCCGCATCTGACCGCACATATTGCCGAACCTTGTAGGTGTTCCAAAGATAATAGCGTCAGCTGAAGCAAGTTCTTCTACTGTGCACACAGGGATATCTGAAAGCATTTTCCGGGCTTCCAGCGCTCCCATTTTTCCAAGTACTTCTTCAGACAGGGTTTCAGGAACACGCCGTAATATCACCTCTGCCCCGTCTACTCGTTTTGCCCCTTCAGCAACTGCCTGAGCCATACTGTGAACATGGCCATACAAAGAATAATACACAATTAATATTTTCATGGTTTCTGCCTCCTCTTAAACAGTTCATAAATAGGGGTTTGTAATTATAAATTTATCTGTAATTTGAAACAAATACAATGATTTAAATCATATTTGCTGCCTGTCACTTATTAAAAACACTAAACCCCTGCAATAAACAAATTATATCAGATTTATTAAGTGCAGGTAACTGGAAGCGGTTATGTCTTGTGCAGTTGCCTTTTTTGCATTTTTTTAATATATTATTTAAAGTGTCTACTTTAAAAAACAACTCGGGCTACTCGCTTATAGAACTTATAGTAACTGCCGTAATTGTAAACATACTGGCCGGAGTTGCAATAGTTGCATATATAGGCACACAGGAAAAGGCCCGTGTAGCACATGTCATAAGAAACGCCAGCACCGCCACCAGCGAACTTCAGCTATGGGTTCAGTCTTCACTCTCTGATAAACAGAATCTCAGGGAGCTCGATACTGATTTTAGCGGAAAAATAACTGTGAACGACAAAACTAACCTGGAATTGCAAACAGATGGAGTTGCCAATACATACATTAACGTCAGGAATTCTGTTTTAAGGGAAACCTCCCCATGGTTTGACCGCCCATTATGGAATAGTGATGAAACAGCTCCTAACGGTACAATTAACCTGCAACAGCCGTTAACCAACCAAATAATAATTATTGCAAAAGAAAAAAATGGACTTGTTGTTTTTAAGAAAGTTATTTTTACCAACTAACATTAATCTGAGGGTTACGAAATGAATAATACCGGGCAAAATGAAGCAAGCTACATCACAAGCAAGTACATCGCGTTAATCTCTATAATTACCAGAACAGAGGACCGTTTGAGATGGTCTGAGCTTGTTTACCTGTCACTCAATATCCTTGTCTTTTTCTTCTTGATTTCCTTTGTTTCTTCTTTGACGCAAAAAACCGGATATCTCCTGACATACATGGATATCGCTATGGCTTTCATATATATTGTAATCGGAATGTCTATTAACGCATATTGGATCGCTTTTGCCATGAGGGTACAGCTAAGGCTTAAATTGCGATATTTTCAGGCAAGGGCTATGGAGCGAAAACTGGACATTTCAGGTGAACACCTGTTTTCCGATGAGTCCATTTTCTTTGATCCGGAAATCAGGCAGCTTCAAAGTGCCGATAACAAGGAAACCCTTAAATACCCTTCTGCCGGCTTAACAAGAATGGACGGAATCATAGGCGCTGCCAAGCCAAGACATTTTTCCTGGTTAATACCATGCATGTTTATTTTTATTTACTGGCTAATATTCTTTCTGATACTGACTGTAATGTAGTTATAAAGAGTCCAGCTGGATTTACCTGCCGATTCTGTCCCGCCATACAGACATAATGAGGGATAGATACTTCTAAGTCCTTCCGTAAAGTCTTGTTATCGCAAAAAGCTCTTTTATCTCTGGAGACGCCAGTAGTTTTGGCGTAAGTCTCCACTCCCAATTGCCTTTTTTACTGGCCGGAAGGTTCATTCTCGCTTTTTCCCCAAGACCGAGAACATCCTGCATGGGTATGATAATCATATCTGCGACAGACATCATGGCAAGCCGTATAAGTTCGATGTGAATTGTCTTCCCTGTAACCTCGCGGCCGATATAATCAAAAAGTCTTTTTCTGCACTCATAATCTGTTTCTTTTTTAAACCACCCCTTTATTGTATTATTATCATGCGTTCCGGTGTACACCACACAGTTTTTTATATGGTTATGCGGAGCATAGGGATTGACAGAAATGTCCTTTGCAAACGCAAAAAGCAGCACTCTCATGCCAGGAAAACCGAAATGATTCATCACCTCTTTCACGTCAGGAGTTATAACACCGAGGTCTTCAGCAATAATAGGAATACGGGAAAAGCGTTTTAAAAGAGCTGTAAAAAAATGCATGGCAGGCGCGCCTGCCCATCTTCCGTTAATCGCTGTTTTTGCACCCGCTCGAACCTCCCAGTAACCCACAAAGCCCCTGAAGTGATCGAGTCTAAACATATGAAAGATCCTCTGATTATGTTCTATGCGCTTTATCCACCACGAATATCCGGTTTTCCTGAGAACGTCCCATCTGTAAACCGGATGTCCCCACAACTGTCCGGTAGAACTGAAATAATCCGGGGGAACCCCCGTGCTAAAAACAGGTTTTTTCCTCTTATCAAGATTGAATATCCCCGGGTTTGCCCACACATCAGAACTGTCAAAGTTGACATATATAGGCATATCGCCGATTATCTGTATGTTTTTCCCTTCACAGTATTTTTTAAGCGAATACCACTGCTTGAAAAATACATACTGGAAAAACTTTTCCATTAGAACCGATTCTTTTAAACGTTTTTCCCATTCTTCCATTGAACCCGGTTTTCTGTCTCTCAGTTCTTTGGGCCAGTTTCCCCAGTCAATATTTTTGAAGTGGCTCTTGATGGATATAAACAGGGCGTAATCATCAAGCCAGAAAAAATTCTCCCTGCAAAACTTTAAAAACCCTCTGTCCTGCTTTAATGTTTCCCTGTTCTTTTTATAAGCTCGTCTTAGAATTTTATATTTATATCTGGCTGCTGCCCTGTAATTAACTCTGACCGCACTAAATTTGGGATGACCGGCAGTATCAGATTTTGAAATAAAACCGTTTTCAATCATTATTTCAGGACTGATCAATATCGGATTTCCGGCAAATGCCGAAAAACTGCTGTAAGGAGAGTTGCCGTACACAGTGTTTGTGGGGTTTAAAGGAAGGACCTGCCAGTAACTTTGCCCTGCTTCAGCGATTAAGTCAACAAACCTGTAAGCACCCGGCCCGAGGTCTCCTATGCCGAAGGGTGATGTAAGGGATGAGATATGAAGCAATATTCCGCTTCCTCTTTTGTTCAAACCGCCTCCTGATACCGATTTTACTCAGCTAAACCTTGATACCGAGATAATCCCCTAATTTACGAAAACACTCCACTGATCGCTCTGTAACATTATCTGCATTGTTCGTATTTTTCTGCATTGCCGTATAAAAATTTCTCCATATTGAAAAATATATATTCTGAGCCTTCCACAGATCCATCGATAAAGACAACTTTTTAAATATTCCCGTAACATCATAAATCTTTTCACACAACTGCAAATCTTCCGGCTGTCTGCCCAGTCTGTCCATAAGTGAGTTTATCCATTCACCTGATACAAATCCAATCGTGGTTTTGTCAATTTCAACAGACCATCTTTCAGCCTCATCTATTAATTTTTTTAGCTTTTCCGCATCTAAATCTTCATTCTCAAAAAAATTTTTCAGGTCGGTATTAATGATATATTTAGCTGCAAGGGCAAAACCCTCAGGAAGCCGAATCTGTAAATTATGGAAAAAATTAATTATTGAATAGTTATTTTCATATATATTGCGGTAAGATGCCTCAATGCTTTCATAAGTCAGCTTCATCGTCTGGTCTAAAATCTTCCTCTGCTCGTCCTTAAAGAGGTGCCACAGTGAGTAGATATTACCATCAAAATGCTTGTCCATAAGTCTTATTGATTCAGGGATATCTCCTCTTTCAAACGCATCTTTTATCTCACTCTGCATCTCGTTAAAATGCTCTTCATCTGAAAAAATCCTTACACCCGCGTTTATATTGTAATCACCCAGGTGAATCACAGCAAAGCTTATGGTTTCCTCCTCCCAGGTTATATCAGAAACAATGCGCGCCTTGCCGGTTGCAAGTACAAGTTTTCCAGCCTCTATCCTGTCGTAAACACTGCTCTCTTCGGTATAGCAGCATATCTTGGTCTGCTCCGGATATTCCTCAAACACAGATGAGATGCTGTAATGAGCTCCTACCCTAAGCAGGTCGATCCTGGCAGGTTTTACAAACATTTCAAAAGGTTTTACGCCATTTTTATATATATTGCTTTTTGCTTCCCTTAAAAAATTTAAAAACTCCGGTTCAAAAGACCTCCCCGGCAGTTCTTCTGCATACTGCATAGCCTTTAAAGCATACTGCATTACCTGAATAGCTTCGATACCTGAAATCTCATCAAAAAACCAGCCGCAGCTGGTGAACATCAATAAAGCGTTTCTCTGCATTTCAAGGAGCTTCAGAGCTCTTGTCTTTTCCCCCCTTGAGAGTTCTTTTAGAGCGTGTTCACTTAAAAACTCATCCACATTCTCATGTGACCTGTCCAGTATGATCGCAATATAATCGTTTCTCGTTTGCCATGGATCATTAAAATATCTCGATGCTTCATCTTCATAGATAGTGACAAGCTCATCCCTGAGCCAGTCCATCGCTTTTCTTAAAGGTTTTCTCCATTGCTGAGTCCACGTCTGGTTTGAACCTGTACTGCAGCCGCAATTATCCTTCCATCTTTCAACGCCATGTATACAGCTCCAGGATGATTTTACAAATATTTCAACCTCATGGTCAGGCGGGTGTTTTTCAAGATACTCTCCGTAATTAGTTATCTTCGCCAGATTATTGGACTCAATATAATGCAAACAATACGAGAGTGCCATATCACCAAAACGGTGATGATGACCAAAAGTTTCTCCATCTGTTGCTATATTAACAATTTGTGTCCAGGTCCTCTGTTCATTAAATGCTGACAGCAGTTTATCGGCAAACATTTCCCCGTTTTTCAGCAGTTTTCCAAAAGAAACTTCCTGAGAGACCGGCCCGTTATAGAAAAAAATATTTATTACCCGTCCTGACGGAAGAATATACTTATATGCCTTTGTAGGATCAATTTTTTCTCCGCTTACATCCTGCCATTGTCCTGTTCCTCCAGCTGCTTTTATACTTTTTGCCTGCCTTTGAGAAAGTATGGTGAACTTTATCCCGGAATCAGCCAGTATCTCGAGTGTCTCAACATCTACAGCCGTCTCTGGCAGCCACATCCCTTCAGGCAGTCTCCTGAAACGTTTTTCAAAATCTTTTATCCCCCATATTACCTGGGTATACTTGTCTCTTTTATTTGCAAGGGGCATTATTAGATGGTTGTATGCCTGTGCTATTGCGGAACCATGCCCTGAGAACCTTTTCATGCTTATCCTGTCCGCTTCCAGTACAGAACTGTAAACACCAGGATTATGCCTTTCCATCCAGGACAAAAGAGTGGGGCCGAAATCAAAACTGATCTTTGTATAAATATTTGCTATATCTACAATTTTTCCGTCCCTGTCAAGAATACGTGAGGATGCGTTAGGGGCATAACACTCGGCAGTTATTTTCTCGTTCCAGTCATGGTAAGGATAAGCATCCTCCTGAAGTTCAACTTCCTCCAGCCATGGGTTTTCTCTGGGCGGCTGGTAAAAGTGTCCATGAATGCAGATATACCGTTCCATTTAATTTTTGAAAAACAACACTCCAAGGGGAGGTAAAGTTAAAGTAAGGGAATTGTTTTTATTTTGCGCTGGTATTGAAGCAGCCTCAACCCCGCCGGAGTTTCCACAATCACTCCCTCCGTATATATCGGCATCGCTGTTTAAAACTTCTCGCCAGACTCCACCATGCGGAACCCCTACCCTATAATTATACCTTGGTACAGAAGTGAAATTGCAGACTATAAGAATTATATTCCCGTCTTTTTTGTCCCTTCTCATAAAGCTGATAATGCTCTGTTCCCAGTCGTGAGAATCAACCCATTCAAAACCATCAATCGAAAAATCCATTTTATACAGTGACGGTTCAGCCCTGTAAAGGTGATTTAAGTCTTTTACCCACTTTTGCATTCCCTGATGAACGGGAAACCGAAGGACGTTCCACTCCAGACTTTCATCATGATTCCATTCTTTCCACTGGCCGAATTCACCACCCATAAACAGAAGTTTCTTTCCGGGATGCGCATACATATAGCCCAGCAAAAGCCTGAGATTTGCAAATCTCTGCCACTCATCTCCAGGCATTTTCCCGATCAGTGTCCCTTTGCCATGAACCACTTCATCATGCGAAAGAGGAAGCACAAAGTTTTCTGAAAACGCATACCATATGCTGAATGTAAGCTGATTATGATAATATTTTCTAAAAATGGGATCCTTTGAAAAATAGTCCAGTGTATCATGCATCCATCCCATATTCCATTTCATGCCGAAACCAAGCCCCCCGACATGAGTTGGCCTTGAAACCATCGGCCATGCCGTTGACTCTTCTGCCATAATTTGGACATCAGGGAAGTCCCGGTAGATAGCCTCATTAAGTCTCTTTAAGAAAGTTATCGCTTCAATATTTTCATTTCCGCCATATTTATTCGGTATCCATTCACCTTCCTCTCTCGCATAGTCAAGATAAAGCATCGATGCAACCGCATCCACTCTTATACCGTCAATATGGTACTTATCACACCAGAAAAGCGCACTGCTGATAAGAAAATTCCTTATCTCGTTCCTGCCGTAGTTAAATATATAGCTTTTCCATTCAGGGTGAAATCCCTTTTTGGGGTCTGCGTGCTCAAAAAGATACGAACCGTCAAAATAGGAAAGTCCATATTCGTCAGACGGGAAATGGGAAGGCACCCAATCAAGGATAACTCCTATCTTATTTTTATGGAGATAATCAACAAAGTACATAAAATCTTCAGGTGTTCCATACCTGCTTGTAGGTGCAAAATATCCAACGGTCTGATACCCCCATGAGCCATAGAAAGGATGCTCCATAATCGGTAACAGCTCAACATGCGTAAACCCCATATCTTTTACATAATCCGCAAGAGAATGCGCCAGTTCTTTGTAATTAAGAAATCTGTTATCTTCTTCGGGAACACGCCTCCACGAGCCCAGATGGACCTCATAGATGGAACATGGCGCATCTAATGCATTGTATTTGTGCCTCGCTGACATCCATTCACTATCATGCCATGTATAATTAAGTTTCCATATTTGAGATGCTGTTTTAGACGGCAACTCCCAGGAAAAAGCAAAGGGGTCTCCTTTTTCAACACTGTAGTTATTAAATCGGGAAGTTATGTGGTACTTGTAAATATCTCCATTTTTAATACCAGCGATAAATCCTTCCCATATGCCCGAACCATCCCACCTGACCATTAGCTGATGTGATTCTCTGTCCCACCCGTTAAAATTTCCTATAACCGAAAGCTTCTCTGCATTAGGGGCCCATACGGCAAAATACACCCCTTCCACGCCATTATTGGTTATCAGATGAGAACCCAGTTTATCAAAAAGCCTGAAATGGTTTCCCTCTTTGAAAAGATATATATCATGATCAGTAAAGAGGCTTATATCATGCTTTACTGTCTCTGCTGTTTCATTCTGCTCTTTCATATGGCAAATCCTTTCCTAACAATATTCTTATCAATATCCGGATAATATCATGATTCTTATCCTTTATATTATATATTAAATCGATATTGTTACTCGCCTTTGCCAGAAAGCCTCGCCATTGATGGCGGGGATTAATGGCAGGACGAGCCTCGCCGAAGTGCTGCAAAGCAGGACGAAGGCGGGCTTATCCGGCTTCGACGAAGTTTCGGCTTCACTTAATAATACAGCTTCAACACTTTAAAAAATGCGATTTAGCTTCACTTCTAGCGGGGTAAAATTGTAAAATGTCTTGTAAAATTCAACATACAGTTAATACCTCTCCAGGGGGAAACATTGAAACTGCACAGTTTAACTATAAGTGAGGCACGGTCATATATTGAGAAGGGTGAAATAAGTCCTGTAGAGCTGACAAATGCTGTTTTAAACAGGATAGCCGCAGTCGAAAACAGTGTAAAGGCTTTTGTTACTCTTACAAAAGAAAACGCTGTTGCAAGCGCTAAGGCGGCAGGAGTGCGTGTCAAAACAGGAGATAAAGGAGCGCTCCTCGGAATTCCGATCGCAGTAAAAGACAATATGTGCACTAAAGGAATAAAAACCACCTGCTCATCAAAAATCCTTGAAAACTATGTCCCTCCTTACGAAAGCACGGTAACGCAGAAACTTAAAGAACAGGATTATGTCCTCATCGGCAAGACTAACCTTGATGAGTTTGCTATGGGTTCATCAAATGAGAATTCGGGGTTTTTTGCAACACATAATCCATGGAATCCTGAACGGGTACCGGGTGGTTCCAGCGGCGGCTCTGCAGCTGCTGTAGCAGCCGATGAGTGTATCGCAGCTATAGGTTCTGACACAGGAGGCTCAATAAGACAACCGGCTGCACTATGCGGGGTAGTTGGTTTAAAACCGACCTATGGAAGGGTATCACGTTATGGTCTGATCGCTTTTGCCTCATCTCTTGACCAGATAGGGCCTGTTACAAAAAATGTAAGGGATTCTGCGATTCTTTTAAATATTATCGCTGGTAAAGATCCTTATGACTCCACATCAGCGCAACTGTCAGTACCTGATTTCACATCAGCGCTGGGACAGGATATAAAAGGAATAAAAATAGGAATACCAAAGGAGTACTTTATTAAAGGCATTGATAAAGAAGTTGAGGTTTCCATAAACAAGGCTATAGAAAAGCTTGAATCCCTCGGAGCAATTCCGGTTGAAATATCGCTCCCGCATACAGGATATGCAGTCGCTACCTACTATATTCTTGCCACTTCCGAGGCATCCTCTAACCTTGCACGATATGACGGAGTTAAATACGGGCTCAGATCTTCGGGAAAAGATTTGCTTGATATGTATATGAAAACAAGGGCGCAGGGTTTCGGCGCTGAAGTAAAAAGAAGAATAATGCTGGGGACTTATGCCCTGTCCTCCGGATATTACGATGCCTATTACAAAAAATCTCAACAGGTAAGAACTTTGATAAAGCAGGATTTTGAGAATGCATTTAAGACAGTGGACGCTATAGTAACCCCGACATCGCCTATCCCTGCTTTTAAATCCGGAGAAAAAACAGAAGATCCTTTGCAAATGTATTTAACGGATATTTTCACAATTTCCGTAAACCTTGCGGGAGTACCGGGTATATCAGTCCCCTGTGGTTTTACCTCTGGAAATCTGCCTGTAGGGCTGCAGATAATAGCAAAACATTTCGATGAAAATACGATATTCAGAATCGCCTATGCCTATGAACAGGCCACGGACTGGCATAAGAGAAAACCGGAATTATAAAAAACAATAAATGCGAAATTCGAATTTCTAAGCACGAAACAATATCTAAATCCAAATGATATAAATTTAAAATAACAGCTTGGTTTCGAATTTTTGAACATTAGATTTTTAAGATTTGTTTAGGATTTAGTATTTCGAATTTAGAGTTTTAAAGGAATTATTTATGGAATACGAAGCAGTCATAGGTCTTGAAATACATGCGCAGCTCTTAACAGCTACAAAACTGTTTTGCGGATGTTCTACGAAATTCGGTTCCGACCCTAACACACAGACCTGTCAGGTTTGTATCGGTATGCCAGGAGTTCTTCCTGTAACAAATAAAAAAGCTATTGACTATGTGATAAAGACCGGCCTTGCTTTAAATTGTAAAATAGCTTCATCCAGCAGGTTTGCAAGAAAAAATTATTTTTATCCCGATCTTCCAAAAGGTTATCAGATAAGTCAGTTTGAGTTTCCTCTATGCGAGCACGGTTATCTTGAAATTACCGGTAAAAAGATAAGTCTGACAAGGATCCACATTGAGGAAGATGCCGGTAAAAACATTCACGAAGACAGTGGAAATCACAGCCTTGTGGATTTAAACAGGACAGGTGTCCCGCTTATGGAAATTGTTACTGAACCAGACATCCACAAT